>Ga0257110_1000224_pt1 | contig 29433 bp, 41 predicted proteins | sample LP_taG_7_FD_190184 | JGI IMG/M metagenome (GOLD analysis project Ga0257110, IMG submission 190184) | Marine microbial communities from Northeast Subartic Pacific Ocean, Canada - LP_J_2015_P26_10m | ecosystem: Environmental > Aquatic > Marine > Oceanic | place: Canada: Northeast Subartic Pacific...
CGTAAAATTCTTTTTGTTTTATATAATATTCACTATAATAAGAATATAGTTCTTCCAATGTTAATATTAAATTCTTAATATTATTTAAAAATACAATAACATTAAAGTTAAAATAATTACTTTGTAATGACATTAGAAAATCTTTACTTATTTTTGATTCAAAACATTTACATTTTATATTTTCATTATATACAAAAATATATATATTTTTTAATTGAATTATTATGAGGTTTAGGCTATCATTATTTCTAATAAAATTAAAAGGACTTTTTGAACAACATAATTTTAACAATGGTGTATAATCTAATAATTTAATTAAAACAATTGATAATACTTCAATATTATATAAAAAATTATTTTGATATAATAATTTTAAACATTTAGCAATATCAATATTCTTAATTATTTTAAATATAATGTTATATTCTAATTGTTGATTTTCTAAGATTGTGTAGAGTGTAGTAGTATCAATATTGTCTATAAATATTGAATAATTATCTATTAAAACATTTAAATTATTTTCAATATATTCAATAACATTGATAGTTTCATCTTGTGCTATCGCTTTAACAATATTTTCAAATTCCATTATTATTTTATTTTAAATTGTCAATCATTTTTTTAATATTATAATTTGAAATTAATATATTTTTATCTAACTTTTCTCGGGTTGTTGGACTTATATAATTATTAGATTTAAATAAAGCTTCTATAGATTTACGATCATATGTATGACCATCGCTACATATAATAGGATCACGCATTATTTCTAAAGATATTGGACATTTCAATTCATATGGAATGTCCTTTTTTTTCTTTAATGTTAATTTTAAATCAGTATTTTCATAAAATATTAAACGTTTTTTTGAAATTAATTTATCATCATTCCAAGAACATTTAAATCCTGTTCCGTCAGTATATAATATAAAACCTTCTCCATTCTTTTTATCTTTTAACCAACTTGTTTCTATACTATAATTGTTTTTATAATCATAAAATACACCTTTACCTTCTTTTAAATCATTATTAAAACCACCATCATATGCATTTTGATTATTATATTTAATAAATCCATTACCATCAAACTTATTATCTTTAAAATTACCTGAATAACTATAACTTATTTTTTTATTATTATTAACTTCTAAATTACCATAACCATTAAACATATGATTATCAAAATATCCGGTATATTTACGAACACCGTCATTAAAAGTTCCTTCATTAATTTGTTTATTATTTTTAAATGTCCCTATACGTCTTTCATTTGCTTCATTTAATCTACCCTCACCATCATATAAATTATTTTTCCAATAACCATCATAATTTGGTATGATTTTAGATACTTTTGGATTATATAATACACCATAACCTTCTTTTTTACCATATTTCCAATTACCATTATACAATAATTCACAATTATTGTATAATAATCCTTTACCTTCAAATTTTCCATTTACGAAATCACCTTTATACATTATTTTTCCTTGTTCATTATATAATTCTCCTTTACCTGTTATCGATCCGTCTCTAAACTCACCTTCATAAAATAATTTTCCGTTGCGTGTTAGAATACCTTTATTATGGAATACACCATTATTTATAGTTCCTTCATATCTAAATATATTATATTTTATTAATTCATTTTCTATCAAACAATAATATATTGGTTGTTTATAAATAACGATTCCTTTACCATCAGGAACTCCGTTTTTCCATTCACCTGTATATTTAATATATTGTTTTATACAAGTTCCAAAACCATTTGCAAGATTATTAGAATTTAATTCACCTTTATATTTTTTTCTAGTATATTTTATATTTTTGAAAGTTTTATAAATGGTTATTAATTCTATAATATAATTAAACATTTATAATTTATTTATTATTAGTCATTTTTATACTTTTTTTTAAGTGTTATAAATAAATGTCTAGAAGAACACAAAACAGTAATAGAGATGCAAGAGCCGCTCGTAGAAATAATATAGTATATGATAACGGAGAAACTTGGGCAGAATATATTGATAGATGTGAAATTGAAGGTTATGATCTTGATATGACAGGTATTGATGATCCTGATCCTTTTGTTGAATCATTATCACAATATCCAGTTACACACGAAAATTGGATCGAGTTTTTTGAACATTACTTTAATTGGATTTATGATAACTTTAATGATTGTTTAAGATATTCACGTAATACAGCAAGAACGTTTGACGGTTTAATGTATGTTCCATTTGCAAATGGTGGTTTTGATTTAATTTTTCACCAAAATTATGATCAAGATTCATTAGCTCACAATGTTGAATTATATAATAATTTATTACAAAACTTTATGACCTGTGTTGAACAACAAGCAATGTTGTCTGGAAGAAACAAAGATGTTTTAATTAATTATTGTAGAGCTATAGCCAATTTAATTGCTGATTATCGGGTAACCGGTGAAGCCAATGAACGAAATGGTGTTCATAATCCTTATAATGATTTTTATGGTTTTTACGGAAGTATGATAATATTTATGGAATTATCTATGAATCACAATGTATTTTATGCATACATTACAGGAGATCATACTGGTAGAACTAGACGTGTTCCTGATTATCATCCTGAATATTATAGAGGTATTTGGATTCGTAAATCATCAATTTGGGGTATTGGCGAACCACAATTTGATCATAATGGAATAAGATTTTTAATTTCTAATTATGCTAGAGAATTATTAACATATGCTAGAAATAATAATAGCCAGCAATATTTATTTAATGTTAATTTAAGACATTATCAACCAGTTGTTGGTGGAGCTTCAAGTATGAATTCTATTACTAGTTTAATTAAAAGTTTTCCTAAAAATAGTAAAAGTTCATCTAGTTCCAAATATATGACAAAAGATAATATTAAAAATTCAAAAGATATTAAAAAAGATATTAAAATTGTTAAATCACAATTACCTTTTAAAAAATATAATAAAGATTTACAGAAAATCTTTGAATATGTTGAAAATAATTTAGCTTCAATAACTATTAAATTTAAAAATAAAATAATGCATAAAAAATTATTATTACCTTTACCACCTGCATATCATAAAAACCCTTATGATACTGAAGTATTAATTAATTTACCAATTTTTGGTGTTTATATAGAACCAATACCATTAAAAGTTATTGAGTATCATACCGATACTATATCTAAAAAGAAATTATAAAAATATATATTTTTTTTGTGTTTTTTTTTATTTTATATATAGATTTAGCAATCAGCTATTTTGACTGCCAACTCTTTTAATTTATTTTTATCTTTCTTGATTTTTTCCTCAGTATTATTAAGTTCTTCTTCCAATTTCTTGATTTGGTCCTTGATACTATCAACCTTCTTAGTATCAACATCAATATCATTGCGGATATCTTTCATATCCTCAATAATTGTCATCATAATATCCATATCCTTGTTGTCTTCTACCTTTTTGAAAAGAGAAACGAAAGAACCAGACAAAGGAGAAGGAGATGAAACCACCGGGCAAGGAGAACACATAGCAGGAATCGTAGAAATAGAAGACATCATAGAACTAGCCGGTGAATATGAGTTGTATTTCTTCACATAATTCGACCAAGCATTCTCGTCATTGATAGTAGGATTGATGATGTTGTAGATGAAAGACCTATCATCATACTCAAGATGATGATCACACTCACAATCTTTGGTAATACAATTCATAGGCATCTCGCACCTATTATAACTATATTCATAAGCCGAAGAAGCACGAGAATACTTCTGGTCATAAATATTATTGATAATAAGCCTCTTCATATAAGAGATACCGTGTCCAAACTTACAATCCTCACGACTGCAAAGAAAATTATCAGGACATTTCTTGTGATACTTATACTTACAAGTCTTGTAGAAAGTGCACTTACCAACATTGAAATCAGGACAGTTGGTGTGATACTTGTTGTAGGTCATCATTGTCTTTGAAGTAAGACGGTAGTGAGGCTAGACTAGCAATTAGACTTTTAACAAGGAGACTTTTAAAGTATCCTTCTGTAGTTCAACAGATAATTTTTTTCATAATCTTAAATCATTTTTTATCATAAAAATCTATATTTTTTACATTTTTAAACAAAAATATATAAATTATAAAATATATATATTTTTTATATTATAATCTAAGTGTTTTTAACAATCAGTTATTTTGAACACCAACTCTTTCAATTTATTTTTATCTTTCTTGATTTTTTCCTCAGTATTATTAAGTTCTTCTTTCAATTTCTTAATTTGGTCCTTGATACTATCAACCTTCTTAGTATCAAAATCAATATCATTGCGGATATTCTTCATATCCTCGATAATTGTCATCATAATATCAATATCCTTGTTGTCTTCTACAGACTCTTTGAAAAGAGGAGATGAAACCACCTGACAAGGAGAACACATAACAGGAACTGTAGAACTAGAAGACATCTTAGAACTAGCCGGTGAATATGAGATATACTTTTTCTCATAATTAGACCAAGCATTTTCATCTGTGATAGTAGGATTGATAATGTTGTAGATAAAAGACCTGTCATCATATTCAATAGGATGATCACATTCACAATCTTTGTCAATACAATTCATAGGCATATTACACTTATTATAACATGAATACTCCTTCTTGTCATAAATATTATTAATAATAATTCTCTTTGTATAAGAAATACCGTGACCATACTTACAATCTTCATACTCGCATAGAAAATTATCAGGACATTTCTTGTGATACTTATACTTACAAGTCTTGTAGAAAGTGCACTTACCAACATTGAAATGAGGACAGTTCTTATGAAATTTGTTAGAAGGTATCATTGTCTTTTGAAAAGGACTTTAAGAAGAAGCTTAAATAAAAACTTTTGACTCGTTCTTCTGTAGTTCAACAGATAATTGTTTTTTATTATCTTACTTCATTTTTAATAAAAATGAAAACATAAATATAGAAATATAAATATGAATTACGATTTAAAAGATGATATGTTAGAATGTTTTTGTGGTAATAGTAAATATAGACACTTCTATTACCCTAAAGAAAAAAAAATAATATATTATCCTTTTGATAACACAGTAACTACACAATATAAACGATGCAAGTTCTTTCATTGCAAAAGCAACTGTAATAACTGTGATAATAAACATTGTAATTTTCAACATATTAAAGAAGAAGAATTGTCATTTTATTGTGATTCTGTTGGTAAGTATATATTAAATGAATATGTATATAATATTCATACAACGAGTGATAAAATATTAGGATGGTATTCACAAAGATCTTATGACGAGCGAGATGAACGAAGGATTATAAATGAATTACCTAATTATTTAATTAGCGAATATGAAAATATTCAAAACTTTAAACATATTAAACAATTGCAATTAGAATATAAACCATCCGCACCTGCATATTCGCCTAATACACCTGAATATGCTTGTGGAAATAAAAGATACTTTGAAGAACAACCATATTCACCAACTGCACCTAAATACGATGATGTATATATTTCAAACAAAAAATATAAATGTAATTTACCAATTGAACAACAACCATCGTTAAATGTAGATAGTGAATGGTTTGAAAATAGAAGTAGAAATATTAAAATTGATAATATAGGTATTATATATTATATTAAAAAACTTACTGGTGAAAAATCTTGGATTCATCCTTATACTGGTAAAACGAATTTACCTGGTGGTCATCTTACACCTTCTGATGCTGGTTTAGTATAATTTTTAATAACCTTATCTGCATAAAATAAACTACCACTACTCAGTTTTGTATGTGATCTTTTTTTAAATAATATATCGTCAGATGATGATATTTGTCTAGTATATGTTTGTTGATTTTCAATTTTTACAATTAAATTATTTTCAATTTTATAATTCAAAATATTTATTAAATCTAATAATTTTTTATATAAATATATATTAATTAATATTAATAATAAATTAATATACATTTACTTCTATAAAATGAAATATTTTGCTTAAGTAGTATAATGTGGAAATTAGAAGATTGGCAATATCCTTGTTATAATATTGATAATGGTAGATGTAAATCTTTATTTAAATGGAATAATACGTATAAATTAATTTACGAAGAACAGACTAAAAATATAAGTCCAATATTAACAATTAAAAGACCACATTCTAGAGCATTTTATTTATCTTTATTTGGATTAATACTATCGTTTTGTGGTATATTTAATTTTAATTCAATATATTTATTACATTACAATATTAGTAGTGATGATGTAAGAATTAATAATATTATTTTATTTAGTTCTGTTATGATAACTAGGTTTTTAATAAGTTTTGTTTCAGATAAATATGGTATTCGTATAACATATTCAATATTATTATTAGTTACTGCTATAATAGGTATATTAAAGATATTATTAATTGAATATACTATTATTAGTAGAGTTTTAACTGTTTTTTATGGTATATTAGGTGGTTCTTTTGTATTATCAGAAACATGGGTTGTAATTATGTTTGATGTATCAATTTTAGGATTAGTTACTGGTATAATAGGTGGATTTGGTAATTTTGGTTCAGTAATAGTATTTTTAGTTAATTATAATTTGCCCAATATATATTATTGTAATTGGATATATATTTTAATGATTATATTGAGTTATATAATTTATAAATATTCAGATGATTGTCCTTATGGTAATTTTAATGAAATAATAAAAGAATATCATAATAGTGTTCATAATAATTTAGATAATACTATTGATAGTAATTATACTAATGATAATGAGATTAATTTAGAAATTATAGTTAATGATATTGAATGTAATTTTGAAAGAAAATGTATAAATATTAAAATAGTTACATTAAGTTTAATATATTTATATTCATTTGGATTAGAAATTACTTTATATAGTAATATTTTTATATTAACTGAATATGAAAATAAAGATAATAAATATAAAATATTAGTTCTATTTTATTTTTCAATATTAAATATTATTTGTCGTCCATTAGGTGGTTATATATCTGATATACAATATAAGCATTTTAAGATCATTGGTAAAATTAAAATAATGATCTTATTTCAAATATTTAGTTTAGTTTTCGGTTCTTTATATCATAATACAATGTTTATACGTTATTTAATATTATTAAGTGGATTTAATAATTTACTTCAAGGATCTATAATTGGTATTATACCTCATATTAATTCTAAAAACTTAGGTGTTAATATAGGTATAATATCCGGTTTTGGTATATTAGGTGGAATAATAGGTAATATATTATTTTATTATTATAATATTAAAACATTATTATATATTAACACTTATTGTGTATTTATTTTAATATTAAATATATTTAGCCTATTATAATAAATGAATAAACAACAAGATTTTAACGAGTTATCTATTAATAAGCAAGACAGTAAATTTGTTATGATAAAGTTATGGCATTCAGTTCAAAAAAAATATAAAAGATTTTTTAAAAAACAACAATCATTATATAATGATAAAAAAATAGAAAATACACATTCAGATACAGAATCTGATAAAACTAATTATGAAACTAATAAAATATATAATCGTCGTAATTCTAATTCATCAAGATCTAGCGATAAATCAATAACTTCTAATTATGATAGAAGAGATAGTAGTTTAGATATTGTTAGAAATGATGAAGATAATTATGAAGTTGTATTACCATATCAACGTATTGTTAAAAAAATGATGTAATATTAATATAATTTTAAATGACAGAATTATATATAATAAAACAAAAGATTACTAATTATATATTAAAAAAATATAATAGAATTAGAATAAAACCTATATCATCATATACTAAAAATAATATTATAAGATCATTTTCAGATGAAATGTCAGATAAAACTTCTTTTGAAATATTAAAACCTTGTAGAGGACGTAAAAATATACCATCAATAATAAGTAATTATAATAAAAGAGATGGGAGTTTAGATATAATAAGAAATAGTGTAGATAATTATGAAATTGTATTACCATATCAACGTCATAGTTAAATAAGATGTTTAAATTCATCTATACTTTCTAAGAAAAAACCTTGATAACTTAAAATACTTCCAGATCTTATCATTCTTATATATGCTATTACATTTTCTGGTGTAAAATTATATTTGATTATTAACCAAATACATATTAATATACCTGTTCTACCTAATCCAGCTTTACAATGTATAGCAATTAATTCTGTAATATCTATATTATTAACAATATTCATAAATTGTTTAATAATGTTAATAGATGGAACGGTCATATCTTTAAAATAAAGATCGTGAATTTTAATTGGTTCTACTAAAGATTTATCATATACATCTATACCATTTAATCGTATAATATGTTTAATATTTCTGTTATGTAATTCTTTAATATTTTTTTTATTTATAGAAGGACAAGACAATGCTATAAACTTATTTCCAATAATATGCATATCTCTTCCATCCATTTCGGATAAATATAGATAATCTTTTAAATTAATAAGATTTAGATTTATAGAAAAATATAAAGATCTATAACAATTTATAATAGATGTTCTATATCCGCCGTATTTAGTAATACAATCAATATAATAATTATTATGTAAATTCATTAAATGTGATAATATAAATATAACCTTACTTGGATTATATTTTAATTTTATTATCATATAACAACCAATTAATAATATAGTATTTGTTAATTCTTCATTATCATTATAAATATAATATACTAAATCTCTATCTTCTAATTTAGGATTTTCTATTGTTTCATTTAAAAGCTCTGCAAATTGATAAATATTATAAATATTTACCGGTCCATATTCGTGATATATTGGATAATTATATTCGTGATAATCTGATGAAAAAATGTAGTCTTTACTTGTTCTTATAAAATATTCAGTTTCTTTAACATCTTTATGTATTGATATAAATAAATTATTAAATACAAATATTTTATTCATTTTCTTAGATTTAAAATCAATATATGTTGTTTTCTTATAATAGATTCATTTTTAATAGAACTAATAAATGTTGTTTTTGTAAAAGTAGCATTGAGCTTAATTAAATAAGATTTACGTAAAATGGCTTGAGACTGTAAAAATCTAGTGGCAGTAATAGTTTGAATAAAAATTAACATCATTAAAAACTTCATTTATATTACTAAAATAAATATTTCATTTTTTTATATTCTAATAACAAATAAAGGTTTTTTATTTTTATTTATTGGTAATATATATTCAATAGTTTTATTTATTTCTTCAAAATATAAAGTTCCTTTATATTCTTTTTCTTCTTTAATATATTTATTAGTTATTATTTTGAAATCGGTAATGAATGAACATAATGATGAATTATATAAATCTATTGTATTACCTGTATTTAATTTATAATTTTTTAGTTTTTTAACAATATCTAAAACAATATTTAATCTTTCACATTGAGAATATTGCATTTTAATTTATACATATGAATTAAAATGACTACTCGTGAAATAAGAAAAGACAAAAATAACAAATTATCTAAAAAACAATGTATATTGTTTTTAACAGAATATGAAAAATTGTTAAAAAATGAAATTACAGGTGTCATTAATCCTATTACAAATAATTTACCGGTTAATGATGAAAAACGTTTAAATTATATTGTTAAATATTGTCGTTCAAACTATGTATATGACAATAATGAAAAAAAAATAATTGAAGGACATATTAATACTAGAGATACATTTACGGTTAATATTGATTCTTATGATAAAATAATGAGTTTATTATGTATTCCATTTAGATCTGGATATCGAATAGATTTTATTGAACAATTATTTACACAACAAGATAATTTAGATGAAAAAACAGCTTTTTATTTATTAGAAAAATATATTAATGAAAACAAAAAAAATAAATATATTAAATGTTATTTAGAAGTTGTAAAAGAAATCAAAAAAACTATTAAAGATTATCATTTTTCTATGACAAATGAACAAATTTATGATATACTTTATAATACTGATATTTTAGATATTAATTTAATAACTAAAAAACTACCTCAACAATATTATTTTGAATTATTAGTATTAAGTAAAAATACTAAAGATCTTCATAAAAATCTCTGTAATAATTTACCAAAATATATTATTCTTAGATATTTTAATTTATTATTACGACAAGTATTATGTAAATATACAGAAACTGATATTTATATAACATTAGTTAATTATTTATATTCAATATCGGTTAATTGTATAGAAACGGGTAATATTAATTTAAGATTAAAATATGATTCTTTATCAGTATCTTTTAATTCTACTGAAACTACAGGATCTACAGGATCTAAAGGATCTAAAAAAGAAAAACGAATATATGTAGATAATATATTAAGTTATGATGGTATAAATGAAGTTGATCCTTTTTCACAAAAAGAATGGAAAAAGATGAATCTACAAAATCTTAAAACAGTTGTAATTATTAAATATCAAGAAAATGGTAAAACATTTAGAAATGCTTTCAATGCTAAAGATCTTTATACACAATGGAAAATAGCGATAAAAGGTGGTAAAATGTTTGTTAATCCTTATACACGAAAACCTTTTACGGTTGAAGATACACAAATGATTATTGATAAATTAAAAAACGTTTATCCAAGAATAGTAGAACCTACTATTAATACAATAAGACGACGTGATATCGAATTATCACGTTATTCTTTAGATGTAAATACGGTTGTTTATACTTTGTATTTTAGAATAGAAGATTATGATGAATATAATGTTGAACCTTTTAGTAAAACTATTGAATTATTAACAATAGTTCTACCAATATATACTGATACTGAAAATTATGAATATCATACGGGTTATATTAATGATAAAATTGTTAATTTATTTAATACTAATAAAATAACTGGTAAAACAATTCCATTTAAAGTTCATCCTGTTTTTTTAAAATATAATAAAAAAGATAAACTTACTATGTCTCAATACAAAAACTTCTGTGATATGCTTTAGTTAAAATCACCAATATCTATTTTATTAGTGCATATTGGACATATTGATTCTATATCTTTATGACAAGATTTACATACTATAGCACAACAATTACTACACGTAAATCTATAATTATCTATTTCTAAACATACAGAACATTCTATATCATTTTCTATTATTTTACTAAGATCTATTTTTCTTGTATTATATGTAATATCAAACGGATATGCGATTCTTTCATTATATTGTATATACGCAAAATTAGGATGTCTAGAATTATGAAAGTTATTTTGAAAATTTTCAAGTAATTTAAACAATTCTTTATTTTCATTTCTAACATAAGCATTTCGTTCTTTTAATTTTTGTTTGATTTTAGTTTCATCAATATCATTTAATAATTTCCAAAATACTATTTTATCTGCGTAATTAGGATCTATTTTAAGTAGGTTATTTACTTTTTTAATTGTTTCTTCATTATAACATATACCATAGATTGGTGATAGATCTTCAATTGGTATTAAACCTTTTTCTTTAATTATTTTTTCAAATTCTATTTTGTGTAGAGTTTTATTGTAATATTGTAGATCAAACATAATATTATAATAAATATGTTTTCATTTTTTTGTTTTGGATTATACGATGAACTATCATCATAAAGACTATTATGAACTAAAAATATACTATTTTCATCTATCTGTTCTTCTAATATACTATATTGTTCTGATTTACTTTTACTTTTTAAGTAAATGTAAATTTTATGCGTTGAACCTTTATAAAAATTAAATAACATTTATTGCGTTTTAGTATCATATACTATTTCCGAACAATTAATTGGGTTAGTTCCATATTCTTTTTTAATATACCAAAGTTGTTTATTGTAAATATCGATTGGTAATAATCTATTACAATTTGTATCAGATATATAGTATTGTTTTTTACATTTTACACAAGCTATAGCGTGTAAATGTGCTTTTTCTTGTTTTCTAATATTACAGAATTTAATAGAATCAAGACTATAGTAATTATCTTTATATTTAATTGATTCAATAATAACAGAAGAATCTTTTTTATGCATCAACAACAATAATAACATCAGGTGTGTCATCATACTCTATTAAATTACTAGGATGACGTTTATAATCAAAAAGAATACACCCAGTGTCTTTATAAGATTTTTCTATCAGTGTTTTTTGAATAGCGAATGCTTTTATTCCAAATATTTAGAGCATATGCTACTTGAATATCTATATTTGGTGGACAAACAATAAAACAGTGTAAAAAATCAGGATTCATATTTGCTTCTATTTTAAAAACTGCACTATTATAACTGTTTAATTTTAGTAATAAATCAATTTCAATATCAAAATCACTATCAATTTGTTCAGGATAACTTATTATTTTTTCAAGTGATACTTGAAATGCTTGTGTTATTTGGAATTTATATTTTCTATATTGTTGTAATTCTTCATCATCTTCATATTGTCGTGTTTTATCATATTGTATCATTTCGCTAAAATTATTGTTTATTAATATATCAAAACCAGTTTTGTTTTATTATAGGTCTTGTAACACAATCAGTAAAACTAGACATAGTCTAGTTTTTCTTTTAACGGGTATTTATATTTTACTAATTATTAATATTGTAGATAAATTAGTATCCTAATTCTTTATATTTACTTTAAAGGAGAATACACATATTTTCTACAATATATGCTTTTAAATATAAATGGATACTTAAACAAAAAGCCATTTTTTAGTGATTCTCTTGTGCGAATATGTTCCAAAAGTTTTTCAGGTTGAGTATACACGATCTTACTTAAAATTAACAATTGAATGTCTTCAGGAGACTCGTCGAATAACTTCTCAATAGTGGTTTTGTTAGTGGTCATTGTTGTGATAAGTTTTTTCTTAAACACTATCATTTTTCTGTAAAAATTAATAGTTTTTTTACATTTTTTTGCCTTTGCTATATTAGTTTCTAGTAACATTAATCATTTCAGGTAATTTATGCTTATTACAATAAACTGGTTTCTTCTCTTTTTAAAGAGACGGATTCTATGTTTTCTATTATTGAGTGAATGAAAGATATTCGCAAGAACATTGATAGTATCAAAGATCAAATTAAGAAATTAGAGAAAGAACTTTGCCTTACTGAGGAACAAATAATAAATTGAAAGAGTTAGTAGTCTAAATAGCTGATTGCTAAATATATATTAAAAAATGTAAAAAATCTACAGTTTTATAATTAAAAATGATTTAAAATTATTAAAAAAATTATCTGTTGAATTACAGAAAGATACTTTAAAGTTTATTTGCTAAAAAGTCTCTTTTGCTACCTTAACCTCACACTACAGTCTTAATTCAAAGACTATGAAGACGCAAACAAAATCATCTAACTTTAACAATCTATTTGAACAAATAGACATTAATTCATATGTATTATACTATATAAAAGAAGAAGTTTTTTATGATGAAACAAATAAAAAAACAGATGCTAATATCTTAAATGATATTGAAGAGAGTTTAACAGCAATAAATAAAAATTATAAAAGTCATACTATATCAATTATTAATGATGGAAAGACACTGAAAGTAGTAGTATTTACGGAATAAAAAGTCAAAATCCATCCAATATATATTTAGTAAATACTAGATAGTTTCATCATATACAAATTTTTTACTACTTAAAATAGATAGAGACTTATCATTACTGACGTAAAACAATTATTATAAACCATTCTAAAATTATTGATAAATTTTATGATGTTCCATAACATAAGGGTTCTGTACAAGAACTTAATACAATTAAAAACTTTAAAACTAATATAATTGCACAAAAAAGAACGTGATTTAATAGTAAAATCAGTTGATTGGGTATGATAATGTTAAGCATATTAAAAGTTGTTAATGATAATAAACCTATACTAATTCCCGATAATGTTAAATTATTACTTAGTAACATTAATCATTTCAGGTAATTTATGCTTATTACAATAAACTGGTTTTTTCTCATAATTAAAATTAAATGAAGCACGTTTATTACACGTAATACAAATTGGATTTTTAATATCAATCATATCAGGTAATTTATGTTCTTTACAGTAAAGTGTTTTTTTCTCAAATTTATAATTAAATGAAGGTCTTTTATTACATTTTAAACATTGTCTAGAACTAATATCAATCATTTCGGGTTCTTTATGTTCTACACAATACAAAGGACGTTTCTTATTTTTATAATTAAACGAAGCTCTTTTATCACATTCTAAACAATATGGTAAATTACAAACATTAACCATATTAGGTAATTTGTGTTTTCCACAATATTTGCCTAATCCATAATATTCTTTATAATTATATAATGCTAAATGATAACAATCTGGAAATAAACATTCTTTACTAACAATATTAATCATACCAGGTAATTTGTGATTACTACAATATTTACGTATATTTGAATCTTTCCAATTATATGAAGCTTCTAGATTACAATTTTTAGTTGAACATTTTTTACCAATAGCCATTTAAATATATTAATTTAAACTTGATCATTTTTTATATCAAATAATATTTTTTCAATTTAATTTCTTTAGGGTAAAAATATAAAAATATATAACATATAGTTATTATACATCATTTACATTATATAATCCTTAATGAAGTCGATGTTATAGCACTCATTATTATAGATATAACCATTGATACACTTATGACATCCAAGATAATGGTTCTTTACATTCATATATTCATTATTATTAACATCACACGGCTTACATCCTTTGTTATGAGTTGTATAATGTCCTTCATCACAATACTGTATAGATTTGATATTACACTCGCTAAACCAAGGGCAATAATTACACCTAAGGTCTTTACCATTGGATACATATCCAGGAGCACACTTTTTACATATCCAATACTGTGAGGTTTGGATATCATAATTAGCAGAAAAATCTACTATTTTATAATATGAGTTTTTGGGGCATATCTTATACGAATCAACCATATAAAGGCTGGTAATAAACAGGGTCATTTGGATGGCAAAGAAACTAGTCATTTGGTATGATTACTTTTAAAAAATCACTATCATTTTTTTGTATTATTTTGAAGTAATTTTACATTTTTATAGGTGGTGTAGATAGTAAGTATCTTGAACTGATTTACTATATTTCAATTGACTAATATTATTTTGTAGTTCGTCTATTTTTTTTACAAAACCTTTAATCACTTCTTTTTGCTCGTTAATAATTTTGTTGGTTTTATGTAATTCTTTTGTTTTAACTTCATTTAAACTAATCATAAATTTAATATCATTCATTAATTTGATTTCAATAGGTGTTTTATCCATATTTATATTAAATATAAGTTATAAATTTAGTTTTAGGTGCTTTATAAATATATGCATCCTGAATAATCTTTATACTAAAATGATTTAAACTTTCATCTTGATCTATGTTTTGTTCAATATAGTTAATGTCTAAATTACCCCACATTAACAAATGATTGATTATAAAATCAATATGAGTATCTTTCATAATTAAAATATATTTTGTAATATATTTTTTTATTGCTAATTTTTTTAATGTATAATTTTTATTATTTAATACTCTAATGATTTCACTATTATGCAAATTATAATTACTAATTGAAATATATTTTTTATAATTAACTAGACATTGTGCTATATAATTAGTATCATAATTATCTTCTATATTTGAAATATAGTATAATTTCCAAAATATTTCTAAAGCATCTATAAAATAATAATTCCAATGTTGAATTATATATTTATAACATATTGTTATATATTGTTTTTTATAGTTATATGTTTTTATTTGCACTAAAAGATCTTTAGGTTGTTCATATACTATCATTGAATAAATTTTATCTACTAAATCTTTTGTTAAGATATTTTCCATTTTAATTAAATCCATTATGAAAAGTATATAAAGATTATATCTTATATTAAGATAAGTGTTTATAATACTATATTTATACTTATTTTTATTTTAAAAAATAAGGGTGCTTACAGCAATACAAAGACCAATCAAAAATTGGAAGACAGCTTTAATTAGTTTGTTTTCAACCCTCCAGCACCCTGATTTTTTACCAAAAAAGGTTTTTTAATATTAATCATTTGTTGTATTTTTTCAGTAAAACAAATTATATGTCTTTGATTTTGTTCTAAAAACAATAAATGTGATCTATTATATTGACAAAATAAGAATACAACATTTGATTTGGTATCATCAATATAATTTTTTAATTTATTCCAAGTTTTATAAAACTTTTTAATATTTATTTGAAAATAAATATCATAATCTTCACAATATTCTAAAACATTGTTAAGTTCTTTAATATTATTTGTTGTTTTATCATTCATATTGAATAGAATATGAATATCAACGGTTTCAACATTAGTATTATAAGTTTTTTTAGCAGGTAGATGAATTAGTTTTGACATATTCTTTAATATCTTTGTTTGCTACATTTTTTGTTATCATTTTTTTAAGAATTAACAATGAATCTGCTTTCATTGTTTCATCATCCATATCATAATATCTATCTATACAACTTTTACACATACGAAAATTTGTTATTTCTAATTTAGTATTATTATTTAAAGGATATTCAATTTTTTCGTATTTTTTACCATTTAATGGTTTGAAAAATGTAATTCCAGGAATATTAGGTTCGTCATCAATATCATTACAAGGACCCGGACAAAATTTATTATCTGTATGATCTATCGTTATCATTTGATATATAAAAATAATCTAAATCATTTTTTTATTATCTTGCTTCTTTTATTGCTTTATTTACTACATCACTTGTTTTTTCAAAATCGTTTTTACAAAAATAACTCCAATTACATATTGGACAATTTATATATCGTTTTCTTTTATATGTTTTACTTGCAGAAACACAGTTTTGTTTTAAACATTTTTTATGTATTTTAGTTCCACATTGAATATCGTTATATTCTGCAGTACAAGTGAAAATTTTTTTACTATTTGGTTTAATATCTTGAAGACAAATAAGACAAACAGGATTATTAGAATTAGCATTAGAATTTGATAATGATTTTGAAAAACTTTTAGATGTTATTGAATTTCGTTTATTACCTTGTTCTTCAGCTAATTGTCTTGCTAATTCACTAATTCGTTCTGCAAATGTAAGTTCTGTCATATTTCCTGACATTTTATTATATTATCATATTTAATAAATATTTGGTATAGGTATATCAGTAAATATGGCAGGATTTGATGATAATGAAATCCAATCAATTTTATCTTGATTTTTTCTTAATATTTCACTAGCATTTTTATTTTCAGAAATTGCAGTCCAATCAAGTTTTTCATCTAAAAATATAACTAAACATTTTTTTTTAAAATCAATATTAACACAAGGATTTTTATCATTCCATCTATTTTTAATATATTCTACGATTCTATTCATTTCATCAAATGTAGTTTTTGATTCAATATTTTTAAAAATAGTCATTCGTTCTTTCATTCTAATTTTCATTTCTAACAACTGTATAGCATTTGGATTTAAAGATAATTTCTTCCAACATATTTTATTTAATGGTTCATATTCAGGTTCAAGAAGATCATCTTCTAATTTAATATAATTATCAAGTGTCATATATTGATTTTCATATTTTATTTTTTTTGTTATAATATCTATTGCGTTTTTATTTTCAGAAATATAAGCCCAACTAATAATATCTTGATTTGCTCTTAATACATTAACAGCATTTTTATTTGTTGATAGTAAATGTTCTGATATTTGCGATTTAGCATCATATTCAACATAAGTACTTATATGAATCAAAGCTTCTTCATCCCATTTTTCTTTAATTAGCTTAATAGCATTAATATTTTCAGATAAGAAAGTCCAATGTATTTTTTCTTTATTTTCTTTTAATATTTCTATAGCATTTGAATTACTAGATAAAGTATTAAAACATATTTTATTAGTATAATGTAAATTATTATATTGTAATTCTGTTAGTTTTTTTTCTTTCTTTAGTTTTTCTTTAATTAATTCAATAGCATTTTCATTACTACTTAATTTAGCATAATGTATTTTATCTTTGTTTTTTTTCAATAGTTTTATAGCATTCCAGTTAGAAGATAAATTTTTCCAATTAATTTTATCTTGATTTTTTGAAAGTAGTTCAATCGCATTTGGATTCTTTGATAAATTTTTCCAATTAATTTTATCAGGAAATGCTTTAAGTAAATCTATAGCATTTTTATTTTGTGATAACATATCCCAATCTAAGTTTTCAATATTTATCCAATCTATTAAAATTTTCTTTTTTGGTAAAAGATGCCAATATTTTTCTAATATTATTTGAATATTATTACAACTTAATAATGGTATTTTTTTAATTATATTTTTTACACTTAAAAAATGTGCTATTATTTCAGTATTATCCATTTGTAATATATTAATATTACTTTATCATTTTTAATATAGGTTTTGTATTGCCACCGATGGGGTTCGAACCCATGCGGAGATTTCTCCAAAAGATCTTAAGTCTTTCCCCTTAGACCAACTCGGGCACAGTGGCATAAAACCTATATTAAATATAAAAATAAATAAAAACTTATAAACTATTTACAAGTTATATGTAATTATACATTAATGTTTATATGCTTTTAAAAATATTCTAATAATATTTGTTCAAGAATATAAGGATTTTCGGTGATATTATAACCTGTTAGAAAACTAAGATCATTATATTGTTCAGGATCTTTTATTAGTATAGCTGATTTTATAGTATTCATTTTTCTTGTATAAGGCCATTTTAAAATATTGAAATGCCTACAAATCTTTTTTAATGTTGTTTTCGAAATACCAAGTTTTTTACACGCATTATCAATTCTCATATTAAAACATTTTTCAACATCTTTAAAATATATAACAATATTTTCATTATTTTTTCTATTTGTTGTCCTAGGATAAAGTTTAAAAAACATATTATATAAAACTAATTGTTTTCATTTTTTAATATGTATTACATAAAAATGATATATTAATTATATTAAGTAATTATGAATACTTATAATTTTAAATCCATTAGTAAAATTATACAAACCAAATTCAATTACAAACCTAACAATAAAATTAATAAATTTATATCTAAATACTCATATACTATTAATTATACAATATTATATGATTTTATTGAAATAATATATCATTCGCATTTTAAAAATTATAATGATGCTATTTTAAAATTAGAATCATTACAAAATAAATATTGTGACTTTAATCCTTATGACAGAGCTATTATGATTGATTTATTTAATAATTCTAAAATAGATATTTTTGCAGTGTTATTTATTTTAAATTTAACATCCTGTGTTAAATTACTAGAAACAAATAAAGAATTAGCTAAAATATATAATATTCAATTATCTAATATACAATTACTTATTGAAAATACACAAACAATTCCTAAAATATATATCAAAAAAATGTTAAATATTATTGATAATAACAAAAAATGATGCTAATATATATTATCATTATAATGTTTAAGAAATGTATTCATAATCACAAATTATATAATAAAGATTGTGATGGAAAAGGTATTTGCCAACATAATAGAGTTAGATCTAGATGTAAAGAATGTAATAATAGTAATTTTTACGAACATAGTCGCAAAAAATCTAGATGTCTTCAATGTTCTAAAACTATTAAAAAAAACTTATGTTCGCATAATAGACAAAAAGCATTTTGTAAAGAATGTGGTGGTTCGCAAATATGTTCGCATAATAGACAAAAAGCATTTTGTAAAGAATGTGGTGGTTCGCAAATATGTTCGCATAATAGACAAAAACAATTGTGTAGAGAATGTAATAAACCTATAATATGTATTCACGGAGTAATTAATTGTAAAGAATGTATTCTTGCAAATAGTCCAGAATTAAAACTGCTTAATATTATTCGCGAACTTAAAAAAAATAATATTTCAAATGATCTTAATATTAGTATTAATATTATAAAAAATAAATATAATATATGCGAACATAATAATATTAAAACAAATTGTTATACTTGTCAAAATAATTTCATTACATCAATGTTAAATTAATGATAATTCTACGTCATTAATATCTATTTCAAATTTTTTTATATTTAATATAGGTTTTCCATATGTTTGTGGATTTTTAGGAAATAATTTAACTTTATGTGGATAATGCGTCGTCATTCTACCATTTACAAATACTAATTTTCTTTTTTCTAATTGTTTTTCTGTAGCAAAATTACGAGGAACCATACACACATATACAACACAACGATAATTATAATTATCTATTTTTTGAACAGGATTACCATAATGAACAGTTCTACTATCCCAAAATACACCATAACCTTTTGGACATTTTATATATTTTATATAACAATTATTTTCAATATAAAATTGTATTTCGTCTTCATTCAATTTATACCAATCTTTCTTATCTAAAATATTGAAATTATCTTGAAATGCTTTATGATAATTATGACTACATTCCAATATAACTAAAGTAGCATCACCCTCTTTTGTATCATACGCATTTATCCAACTCTGAATACATTCAAACCCATTTCTTGTATAACTTTGATCTACGTGAAACCAAGAATTATTCTTACGAACTGGTTTATCTAATATATATACACTTATACCATCAAAACTAACTATTAGATCATCAGTATCCCATAAATGTTTAAAAATATTTATTACTTTAGGATTCTTTCTAACATTCCAAGCTAACTTAGAATGACCTACTTTCCAATGCTGTAATAACATCTTATGTGATGGATACAAATTCAATATCTGTTTATAAGTTTCTTTATTAGTTCTATCAATTGGTATAGGTAGCTCTTCTGTTAAATATTCTAATAAATCCCATTTATCATTTATCATCTTATTACATTCTTCTTCATCTAATAATGGTATTATAGCTACACCATATTTATTTAAAGTTTCTTTAATAGTTGAATAATCTGATAAGTATTTCTCAAATTCGTATGACATACTTACTGCAAAAAATAAATATCATTTTTTTCTATACACACAGTTAACAGAAGAACTTTTATTTTGATTTAATTTGTTTCTATAATATTTTATACAATTATCTAATTCTAATATTCTTTTTGGAAAAGTTTTTATTACCTCTCTAATTTTTAATTTCTTTTTTTCTAATTGTTTAATCCTATTATTAATATTTTGTGATGTTGTTCTCAATGAATCTATTCTAGATACTTGAGAATAATTAGTTCTTAATTTTTGAATTTCTTTATTTATTTTTTCAATTTCATTTTCTTTATCAACTTTCCATCCTGTTTGATAATTATATTTATAAACATTATATTCTTCTATCTTACTACGATATCTACTATCAGTTGAAGAATATTCATTTGAAGACGAAGATGATTTACTTGACATTTATTATTACATACAGATTTATATATTCCGTAAAAATAATCAAAATCTGAGTCATAGTTATCAACATTTTCTACAAATATTCTATTTTGATAAATCAAAATAATTCATTAACGTTTATAAATATTCTTGATACATATGCTTTGTATTCCATTTTAGAATAAGGAAAACACGAAGTATTCCAATACCATAAAGTATTATTAAATATTATTGTTGGATATATTTTTATTTTTAATTTACTTTTCTGTGAAATACAATTACCGTCATAATCAAAACAAATACCATTTTCTAAACATATATTATTTGTTTGTATTTTTGCTTTTTTATAAATATTATTTTTATTATTGAAAATAATCCAATTATCATATGAATACCATATAACTAATGGTTTATTATCAAATACTATTGTTGGTTTATGTTTATTAAGTTTATTTAATTTAACTAAAGGTTTCCATACATTCATTTGTAATCCATATGAATATGTTAAAAATAGTAATATTAATATTATAATTTTCATAGCCCGTTTCTTAATAATTTCTTCATTTTTAATCAGTTCTTCTGTTATATTAAGTTTATCTAAAACTATTTTAGCAGCTACTTGTTTTGCTGTTTTTTTATTTACTTGTCCTACACACCATTCGTATTCTATATTATCAACAATTAAACGTGATATAAATGTATTATTATCCAAAGTTTTTTCCTCATATGTGAAACTTAATTTATTACGGTCTAAATATGTTTTAAGTTGTTGTTGATAAGACATTATTATTTTAAAACTGTATTTATATTTTTATATGTTAGATTGTAATTGCGGTAAATGTAAGAAAATTAATACTAAAAGAGTTAAAGAAATTAATAAATTATATACATAATATTATTGTTCCTATTATGATAAATAAAAATCCTATCCAATGTTTTAATTCTATATTAGCTTTAAAAAATATAAAACTTATTATTAGTAATAATACCAATTCATATACTGCTAATAACTTAAAATATCCTGGATGTGAAGAATTTTCAATTAAATAATAAGATGCACAATTCCACAAAGCCAATAAAATACCACCTAATATCAAATATTTATAATTATCTTTATCTATATTATATATTTCTTTGCTTGTTATACCATATATCAATAATATTATTCCTGCTATTATAGATGCTACTATTGGAAAAATATTACCTGAAAATGATACATATTTTTGTAATAATATTATAGATATTCCAACAACAATACGACTTACTGTAATTAAATAATAATACATATTTATATTAAAATGACAAAAGAAGAACAAATATCTATATTAGTTGATCATTTCAATAAATATGATTCAAATTATTTTATTAAAAATATTAGTATAGATAGTATTGATTATTCTAAGTTTTTTAATTGCCTCTTAAAACCTGATATTATTGGTATTTATACCAGTGTTATGAAAGATATTTCACCATCTTCAAACACTATAGCAAGTAAATCTACTTCAAATAAAACTGATTATGTTTCAGTTTTAAATACACATTTTAGTTCCAAAGATATTAAGTATTTTTTTAATAAAATAAGTTCTGTAGATATTAATTATAAAAATTATTTAAAATGTTTATCAAGCACTAATATTAATTCTATTTACAATAATGTTAAAAAAGATATAAATACACCCTCACAATCTACACCTCCTAAAACAACTACAATTGATTTTGTTGATTTTCTACCATTTACAACAAAAAGAATATCTAAAGATCTTAATACTGAAATTGAAAGAATTAAAAGTTATAGAAGAAATGCTAAAAAACAACAAGGATTAATGCAATTAGCACAATTATTTCAAAACGATATTATAACATTAAGATCTAATCATTATAATTATATTTTACAGATTCAAATAATAAATTATTTATCTTTAAGAGATGATACATTATTGTATATTGGAAAAGTTCTTAATAGTCCTGATGCACAATATAGTAATATTCCAAATTTAAAAGACAAAAATGTTGTTGTTAAAGTTCAACCAAGATCACCAGCAGGATTTAAATCAAATATAGCATTTCAAATTACCACAGAACAATCAATAATGGTAATATTACAAAGAGATTGTAAAGATATTTTAATTCCACAATCATATGCATATGGATTAGTAGAACCACTTATTAAAGGTGACATTGAAAGATATGTATTAGTTAGCGAATTATTAGGAAGAGATTTATCTAAATCTTTAAAACAAACTAGTGTTGCTAACATTAAGAAAAATATTATATTAGCTTTAAAAGCTGTTCAAAAAATGCATAAATGTAATTATATACATTTAGATATAAAACACGAAAACATTGTATTTTCAGATTCTACAGAAAAAGAAATAAAAGTTATTGATTTTGGATTAGCCGAAAATATATTAACCAGAAATAATGAAAGAAATATTGTTCCACGAAAACCAGGTGAAGGATCTCCGTTATATATGGCTACTATGCAACACTATGTATCTATTAAAGATTTTATGGATGATCTTCAAGCATTTGCTTGGATGCTCTTAGATTTGCTAGGCGATAAACCTATTATTGAAGGTATGCCTTGGTATGGATTAGATATTAAGAAAATATTCGAAGCTAAAGAATATTTTATAGCAAATTATAAAAATCATAATGATCCTTTCATTTCTAGTATGTTTAATGGAACATTAAATAAAAATAACATAAATGTTATAGGAGAAATTGCAGAATATACAATCAATAGAGCTGATAAATCAAAGAAATATAATACAGATCTTAAAACATCTACAGGATTATATTTTACTGAATATAATGAACAATACTATACAGATATTGAAAGTATTATCAATAAACTTTCTTAAACTCCTTCCAACAACAATGAAGATAACAGAATATTATCTATACCAGCATTAGTGTATTTTTCTTCTGGTATAACTATAATATCTTTAACACTTTTTAAACGATCAATACTAGTATTATCTTCCCACTTAATATAACACGTATATTTACTATATATTTTAACAATTTTAGCTTTGTAATAATATCCGTCCTTATACTTTGCTAGAATATTCATTTTATTTTTCTATAAATATGTTTTCATTTTTTCTGCAATATTTATTATATTTTGCTTTAATAAAAAAATAATTACATATTATACTGCTTTAAAAATAGCAGGATTTGATGATAACATTTCCCAATCAATTTTAGCTTCATTATCTAAATTATTATATTGTTGTTGTGTTAATTTACTTTCATATTCAATTCGTTCTTTAATTAAATCAATTGCATTAGGGTTTGAAGATAAATAATACCAATTAATTTTATCTTCATTATTTTTCAATAAATCAGTAGCATTTGGATTTTTAGATAAATAATACCAATTAATTTTATCTTCATTATTTTTCAATAAATCTATAGCATTTGGATTTTTAGATAAATAATACCAATCTATTTTATCTTCATTATTTTTCAATAAATCTATAGCATTTGGATTTTTAGATAATTTACTCCAATCTAACTTATCTTTATCTATCCAATCTAGTAAAACATATTTTGATGGTAATATTTCAGCAAACTTATCTAAAATAGCTGTTCTAACGTCTTTTTGTAAAGTAGTAATTGGTCCGTTTATTTTATTTGCTATAGATTTAGGAGTTAAATGAATATTTTTTTCAAAAACGGAAAGATATTTGCAAAACTTTTTCAGCTTGGCTTTAGGTTTATTTAGTGCGATAGACATCATATGTAAAACTTTGTTATTTTGATTATCGCACATCAGTTCATAATCGTTAATAGATAGTTTCAGCTCAGGTCTTTCTAACAATGTTTTATCTCTAAGATCTTTAATAAATTCAGGGCTAATAAGCGAAAAATCTTTATCTTTTTTAAGTAATTTAGATGTTATACTAATTCTATCCTGTTTAAGTTTTTTAATGTAAGCATAGTTTTATAATAATAAATAAAAATATTATATAGCAAGATTTTTAGATTTTTAATAAAATATAGCTTGTTGGTAATATTTCGATATAACTAATGTATTATTTTTAATAATAATACTATTATCTTTGTTTAATATAAATCTTTGTTCTTTTATTCTTGCAAAATCTTTTAAGGTTTTATAAGATACTTTAATATCTAATTTCTTAAAAAATATATTTGATATTGAAATATATTTTAATGTTTTAATTTCATTATCTGTATAAATACCTTTACAAAATTGTTTATCATACTTTAATAATAAATTATCTACTAATAATTCCAATATTATATTAGATTCTTCCAATTTATCTTTCAAAATAAAAAACGATTCTATCATATTTGTATTTTGTATAGTTTCAATTGAAGGTCTAATATTATCACGTATTTTACCTCTAACTGACCACTTAGGAGTGCTATCACATAAATAATCTAAATTGTTTTTATTCGCATATGCAATTATTTCTTTTTTATTAATATTTAACATAGGTCTCCATAAATTAATATTATCAATTGTAGATAAAACAGTCATTCCACATAAATTATCATAATTGTTTTTATTTCCTATATTTGTAATTATATTTTCAAAACAATCATCTTTATTATGACCTAATAATACATATTGCGAATCTGTAATATTATATAAATTAAATCTTATTTTTTTAGTTATATCTTCATATAGATCACGTAAACCGTTATGCAAACATTCATCTCGTGTTATTTCGTTAATCGTTCTATACAATAATTTAATATTTAAAGAATTGCAATAATATTTAACAAAGTTTAATTCATCTTTTGAATTTTTATAATCTATATGAACTGCTATTATATTTTTATGATATTTTTGTAATATATGTAATACTACCACACTATCTACACCACCTGACAATGATACTACTATTATATTATCAGTTTTAATTTTATTATATTCAGTTTTTATTACTTGTTCAATATCAATTGTTTGTTCATATTTTACACTTTGAGTATCTAATACATTTTCATTTATATTTACATTATTTACATTATTATGCGTTAATTGATATTCTGTAGTTAATTTGTAAGATTTTTCTAATGTATTTCTAATATATTTTTTACAAGTGATTTTATCAATATTATTTGAATTATTATAAAGATCAATAAAAATCTTTATAATTTTATAAATATAATTAAGATCATTTATATGTCTAAATGGTAAATAAATAAAACATAATTCATCTACCTTTAAATTATCATATTTATGTATAAGTATTTTAGATATATATGTAGCTTTTTGTGAATAAAAATTAACTGCTAGATTACTATAAACTCTTACATAATGTCGTGGTAATTGATCATATACTATGATCAATGCAATTAATTCAGTTTTTGAAAGATTATTATAATCATTTTCATATTCTAATAAACCAATATATTTATCACATAAAAATGTATCTATTTGCGAATTATATGAAAACCAATATTGTTTATTAGAAAACCATTCATTATATAATTCTTGTAATAACTTATTCATAATAATAATAATAATAATTGTTTTATATATTTAATAACATTGTTGATCAATATTATATCTTGACATTGGATTACTTTTTTTTGTTGAGGTATTATATTTATTATCATATACTATTACTGGTTCATAATTATTATCAATAACCAATTGTCTATAATTATCTTTATTATAAAAATAAATATTAAATGTGTTTATAATATCTAATAATGATTTTTTATATTTTATTTCATTTGTATCAGGTAATCTAGGTATTGGTTGTATCTTACTTTTTAAAAAACTACCAATATCATCATATTTTATAGGACTATTGCCTTTAATTTTAAAATATTGTTCTAATTTAACTATTACACGTTCTCTATTTCTATGTAATAATTCACATACATTTACTACAGACCAACAAAATACTATATTATATTCTTGTAGTTTAGGGAATTTACTTAAAAGTTTTGTAGGAAAGTCTTTACCAGTTCGTTCAAATACTATATCTTTATTTTGATCTAATGCTTCTTGCAATAATTGATCTCTAAGATTTTCACAACTATCTTTAATAGTTTTAGCGGTTTGTCTTGTTATTTTTTTAGTTTGCATTCCATTTATACACGAAGTATTTATTCTCGCATTTTCATAGATAAGGTTTAATTCATCTATAGTTTCTCTACTAGGATTTTCAAACATTTCAAGTAAAATTTTAATTATACGTTCATTTGCTATAGATTCTAGTGATTTGATCTTTTCTTTTCTATGTTTTTCCATAACCACGCCTTCTTCTTTAATTTCTTTTTTAATTTTTGGTTTTGCTTTATTTATTATTTTTTCAAAAATACTATCTATAGCACTCTTAAAATATGGATTTTTTTCAACTAAATCATCAATACTTAAATTAACAGTATCTTTATGGTTAAATATATTACCTTTAATTTCTTTAGTTCCTTGTAAATAATTATCTACAATATATTCAACATTTGATTTACCAGAACCAGTTGGACCACATTTAAATATAAAATATTTAGCTTTTGATGGTTTTACTGGTTGGTCTTTTGATGGTTTTACTTTATCCATTACTTTATTTTATTTTAACAAATTAAAACAATGAAAGAAGATTGTAAAGAATATTTTAATAATATTATCAAAAATTATGAAAAAAATGTTGAATTAACTTATGTTAAAAAAACAAACAAATTAAAAAACATTATTAAAAAATTTATAATTGAAAACAAATTAATATTATATGGTGGTTCTGCAATTGATATTTTATTACCTACTAATAAAAAAATATATATAAAAAATGAAAAACTATTTGATTTTGATGTTTATAGTGATAATGCTTATAAATATGGTATTAAATTAGTTAAATTACTTACAGAACATAAATATAAATATGTTCAATTACGTGAAGCGGCATTTACACAAAACACTTTTAAGATTTTTATAGAAAACTTACCTATTTTCGATATAACTAATATATCACAAGATACGTTTAAATTATATACAAAATATAGTAAAAAAAAACAACAGATGCTAGTAATTGGTCCTGAAATTATAATTCGCGATATGTGTTCTCAATTGTCACAACCACATATATCATATTTTAGATTAGAAAAAACATATGAAAGATATAATATTTTTGAAAGTGTATATGGTGTTAATAAATTTTCAAAAAATATTAATCTAATTGAACCAAATGATGAAGAACTTGAGGTTCTTAATATGTTATTAAAGGAATGTCATAAAGAAGGTTATCCAATATTAGGATATTATGCTTTACAATTATTAAATGATAAAACTACATTTTATAGTATTGATGGTAAAAATTCGTATTTAAGCTTTTTCACTAAAGATCTTGAAAAAATAATCAAAAAGTTAAAAAAATACAATATAACTATTGAAAAGAATACTAATTTTACTACTCTAATTTATAATAATAAAAATATATGTGATGTATATGACAGCAGTCAATTATGTGTATCATATTGTTCTAAAAAAGGTTTTAATATATTAACAATATTTGGTATTAAATATTTTATGTATAATAATTTAGTATATTCTATTGATTCATATATAGAACTGTATATGATCTATACTGCAAATAAATATATTAAAAATACCGATTGTAAAAAGAATTGTAAGATTACTATGCAATGTTATGGTGATGGAAAACCACCTGGTTGGCAAATTATAAAATCACGATGGGACAATGGTATTGTTAAATACAGACCATCAGTTAATAAAAAATTAGATACATATTTTAATAAATAGGCATTGGTTTGCGATGGAATATTGAAGGATTCCTATATATATTACTCCAATCAATCTTATCTTGGTTTGCTTCAAGTAGATGTATAGCATTAGGGTTCTTAGAAAGCTTAGACCAATCAATCTTATCTTTGTTGGCTTTAAGTAGCTCAATAGCATTAGGGTTGCTAGATAATGCATTCCAATATACCAATACTCCATTATGAATATGAAGGATATCAGGAACATCTTTGTTAATGAGATAAATTACATTAGGATTTTTGCATATTTTACTCATA
>Ga0257110_1000225_pt1 | contig 29429 bp, 31 predicted proteins | sample LP_taG_7_FD_190184 | JGI IMG/M metagenome (GOLD analysis project Ga0257110, IMG submission 190184) | Marine microbial communities from Northeast Subartic Pacific Ocean, Canada - LP_J_2015_P26_10m | ecosystem: Environmental > Aquatic > Marine > Oceanic | place: Canada: Northeast Subartic Pacific...
ATTTTCAAACAACATAACGATTTCAGGAAACCTCTCAGTAGAGGGAACTACAACTACAATTGATTCAACTACTGTTAACATAGGAGATAATACCTTAGAACTCAACTATGGTGGTTCTCAAACCTCGGGTGGTATCTTAGTAAAGGATGCAACTGGTAGTTCAACTGTAAGTGGTTCTTTATTATGGGATTCAACAAACGATTATTGGAAAGCAGGAAAATTAGGTAGTGAAGAAGAAATACTTTTAAGAAATACTCATGGAGTAATTAGTGGTTCATCTCAAATTGACCACGATACAACCACAAACTTTGTAGCAAACGAACATATTGACCACTCATCAATTACAATTGGTAGTGGAAAGGGTTTAACTGGTGGTGGTACTATCACAACAAATAGAAGTTTATCATTAGATACAGGTTCTAATCATTTTGTAAATGGTGTAAAAACTAAATTAGATGCCGATAGTGTTATAAGTGGTAGTAATTTAGATGGAATGACCGTAAGTGGTTCATTTAGTGGTTCTTTCCAAGGTGATGGTAGTAGTTTAACAGGATTATCAGTAGACCAAGTTGCAACAGTAACAGATACTTTTACAAATGTATCTTCTAAAGTAGTAACTCACAACTTTGGTACTAAAAATGTAATTGTAACTGTATATGATGAAAATGATGGTTATTTTATACCAAATTCAATTGTAACAACAAATACTAATCAAGTAACTGTAACATTTGCATCAACTGAAAGTGGTAGAATAGTAGTTGCAAAGGGTGGTCATGTTGTACAAGGAGTTTCTTCCGATTCAAATCTATTAGATGGTGAAGATGGAACTTATTACTTAGATTATGGTAATTTTACAAGTGTTCCAAGTGGAATCATTAGTGGTTCATCACAAATAACAAATTTAACAACTCACAAAGAAACAGTAAGTGGAGCATCTTCATATGTAGTAGACCACAACTTGAGTGAACAATATCCAATAGTACAATGTTGGAATACTGCAACTTCAAAACAAGAATTAGCTAATTCTGTAACAACAAATTCAACAAATAGAGTAACTGTTGATTTTTCTACAACGTTTGCAGGAATTATAATCGTAAAAAAATAAAATATGTATGATGTTTATTATACAACTGGCGGTGGTCCTTGGGTAAACGCTGGAACTGATACATGGGTAAATTTATGGATGGAATTTATTGCACCTAAGTTAGATGTAAAACCAATTCTTTTAATTCATAGAACAAAACCAAAAGAATATGGAGATTATGATTTTCCAATAGAAGCTCATTGGCATGGAGATGATATTGAATTTGCAGAAAACCTTTGTAAAAGTGCAAGAAGAATAAATATATTACATGGTCATTATACTCCAATGAAAATTCTTCAAGATAATAAAGATAAAATACATTCAAATATATTACATAATTCAGTTGACCATATTTTAAAATCACAACTAGGAACAGATGCATCACTTGGTTGGCATCCTTATTTAGATTCAAGTTGGGAAAAACAAATAAACGAATGGGCAACTTATTCTATATGGATTGGAGTTTTTGATATTTTATTTGAAAATAAAAATATACCTAACTTTTATGAGTTCAAACAAAACTTACCTTTATCAAAATCAAACACACTTGGATTCGCTTCAAGATGTGAAGGTAGAAAAAATCCACATTACTTAGATGGATTAAAATCTTTTATATTCACAAATTCTGTTGAATTTAGTAGAGTTTGGAAACAAGGTACTAAATTAGATACATCTAAATCAAAAATATATCATTACAATTCTAAATTTAAAGATACCTTTTATAATATGGATTGGGGAATATCACATTCAGCATTTACAAATGAACCATTTGGATATGGAATTTTTGAAGCAGTTGATTATGGTAAGTTACCAATTTTACATAAAACATGGTGTACTGATTTTGAATATCCATATAGAGCTTCATCAAAAAAAGAATTTGATGATATTTATAGTAAGTTAATAGAAACTCCTCATTCCGAAAGAAACAAGTGGTTCAAATCATTAAAAGAATTTATGATTAGTAATTACACTAATAAGAATAAGTGGATTGAAGATTTTCTTAATATTTATAATATATAGGGAAAAATATATATGGCAACATTAAGTTCAGGAGATACTCTTTCATTAAATAATTTAGCGGGAGCAAATGGCGTAACACAAAACTCTAATGTATCACTAGGTACTATTAAAGGAGGTTCGCCAGGTGCAGGTGATACTATTACTTTATCTTCATTTGCTGTAGATTCTATTGGTTCATTGAGTGGATTTACATATGCAGTAGAAAGCACAACTGAAACCTATACAATAAGTTCATCAGGAGGAGGTTCAAATTTCGGAACACATAATGCAGTTTATAGTGGAAATGTAACTTGGACAATTCCAGTAGGTTCAAAAATATCATTAAATACTAATAGTGGATTATCTGCAACATTTGATGTAGCAGCAATGGATAATTCAGATGGAGTGTTAGATACTCAAATAACACATACCATTAGAGGAGTTTTTGCCGATGGTTATAATGACCATATAGGTAGTAGTGATGGATATGGTGTAAATAAAGATAAAACAGTTTATTCAATAGATACTTACGATGGTAACACAACAGGATTATGTTTAACATCAGATACTCCAATTGTAATGAGTAATGGTCAGTTTATTGAAATTGGAGATGTAGAAGAGGGAATGAAATTAAGAGGATATTCTTTATATGGATTAGGAGACTTTGAAGATTCTGAATATATGCAATGGAGTTCTAATGATTTAGGTGCAGAAAAGGTTGAAGTAGAAGTTGAAAATGCTATTTTTTCATTTGCAAGTAAATATTACGATATAAACAATGGAGATGTAAAATGTACATCAGAGCATCCTTTCTTAGTATTAGAGGGTGGTGAATATAAATTTAAAAGAGCTCACTTATTAAATGAAGGAGATACTTTAATAAAAGGTAACAATACTCTTATAGAAGAAGTAACGATTAAAAAAATTGAAGTTATTGAAGAAGATGTAGAGATTGTATCATTAGATGTATCAAATACAGATACCTATATAGCTAATGGTTATATAACACACAACAAAGGAACAAATTCACATACAGATTTTGATGGACCAACTGCACCAACAAGTGTAGCATACTCACATCCAAATTTATCATGGAGTGGGGGTACTGCAGATACCGATTCTAGTGGTATTACTGCGTATGATGTTCAAGTAGATAATAATTCTAATTTTAGTTCACCATTAATCAATGAAACTAATTGGAATGCAACATCAATGCAATTATCTGGTAATATTGCAGCTGGTACATATTATGCAAGAGTACGAAATGTACAATCAGGATTAAGGTCTTCATTTACAACTGTTGGCGGTAATAATACTGCAATTTCAGTAGCATCTTGGCCAGCATAAAAATATCGTTTTCAAAAAAACTATATATTTATATATACGAACAAAATATTAACTTAAATATATCAAAATGGCAGAACAAATAAAGTTTACAGAAGAAGAAGTTCAAACAATAAATACACTAAGACAGAATGTAGCAAATGTATTTACAAGATTAGGTCAACTACAAATCGAAAAGAAAAGAAGAGTTACTGAAATTGAAAACCTAGAAAAAGGTATTTTTGATGAACATCAAGCTTTAATAGAAGAAGAAAATAATCTTTTTCAAGGTTTGAATAAAAAGTATGGTGATGGTAATTATGACCCAAATACGAATGAATTCATACCAGCAGAAAAAGAAACCGAAAATATTGAAGAGAGTAAATAGTAAAAATTATATTTTGAATAAACTTATTAATACTTATATAAGAGTATCATAATACAAAAACATAACAAGGAGTAAATAAAATGGCAGAAAAAATTGTATCACCTGGTGTATTTACGAGAGAAAACGACCTTTCTTTCCTATCACAAGGGATTGGTGAAATAGGAGCAGCAATAATTGGACCTTTCCATAAAGGACCTGCTTTCGTACCAACCGTTGTAAGTACACAATCAGAATTCGAAGAAAAATTTGGTACACCTGATGGTTCATACTATACAGGATATACCGTACAAAACTACCTAAGAGAAGCAGGAACAGTAACTATTGTTCGTGTTGGACATCAAGGTGGATATACTCAAACAGCACCAGTAGCTATCATAAGTAGTGGTTCTGTTTCAGGAGTTAAAGCAATATCAACAATATTCGAAACACATAATGGTAGTGGAACACTATCAGGAACCGCTATCGATGCAGGAGTATCTGCATCAGCATTCGAATTAACACTTATAGGAGAAAGTGGTATATCAGCTTCTATCAATCCATCAGCTGGAAATGATATAAGTGATGTACTAGGAACTAATCCACGAGGAAGTAAAGATGGATATTCTTATAACTATTTTGAAAAAGCAGCAACTGATGCTATTGCAAATGGGCAAGAACAAGTATCTGTTATAGAATTATCAGACCAAGTATATGGAGATATTTCTCACGCAACAACTCCTTATATACAATCACAATTAATTTCTGGTGAAAGACATGATTTATTTAGATTCCATACTTTAGGTGATGGTAGTATCTATAATAAAGAATACAAAATTGGTATATTCAATGTAAAAGCAGCTGGTTCTTCAAACTCTACTGATTATGCAACATTCTCAATTGTAGTTAGAAAATATAGTGATATAAACAAAAGACCTAGTGTTATTGAAACATTCAATAATCTAAACTTAGACCCAGCATCTCCAAACTATATCAAAAAAGTAATTGGTGATAGAAATGTAACAATTGATGCTAATGGAAAACAAACAGATACTGGTGATTACCCTAACTACTCAAATTATATTAGAGTAGAATGTAGTGAAGAAGGTTCATTCCCAATAACTGCAGCACCATTTGGACATGGAGCATACACTAATCCAATCGTAGTTGGTAATGTAGGTGCACATGGACATGGAGAAACTGTTATACCAGCAGTAATATTTGCGACAGGTTCGGAAAACAATACTGCATCTAAATCTAATGATTATAGTGGTATTGATTTAGAAACTCTAGTAGTTAAAAAAGATAACAATAGTTACTTAGTTCCAACTCCAAGTGGAGCAACCGTTGGTGGTAATACTGCTTTCTCATTTGATGCAGCATTTACTGCAATCGTAGGTGGTTCAGTTACAACTAAAAACTTTGGATACTCATTATCTACATCAGATACTCCAACAAATATAAACAAAAGACAATTTATCGTAGGATTCCAAAATGGAAACGATGGTAATAACCCAACAGTTAAAGAAGCTAAATATGGTGATTCTGATTGGGGTGCAGGAAACTCACAAGGATTTAACTTATCAACTTCAACTGCAAGTGGTTCAGTTGCTTATGTAAAAGCAATTAACTCAGTATCTAATCCAGATGATTTTGATATCAACTTGGTATCTGTACCTGGTGTTATAAGAAGATTACACTCTTATGTATTTGATAAAGTAACTGATATGGTAGAATCAAGAGAAGATGCATTCTTTATTGGTGATGCTACAGATGGAGCAGATACAATAGCTCAAGCAGTTACTCAAGGTGAAGCAGTAGATTCTAACTATGTTGGTGTTTACTACCCATGGGTTAAAACAATAGATAGAAATACAAATAAACTTACTGCAGTTCCACCATCAGTATTGATGCCTGGAATTTATGCAGCTAACGATGCGGTTGCAGCCGAATGGTTTGCACCTGCAGGTTTAAACAGAGGTGGTATTGTGGGAGCAGTTAGTGTATTAAATAGACTAACTCACTCAGAAAGAGATACATTATATGAAGGAAAGATTAACCCAATTGCTCAGTTTCCTGGCGAAGGTATTGTAGCGTTTGGACAAAAAACTTTACAAGATAAGGCATCTGCTTTAGATAGAATCAATGTAAGAAGATTAATGATTAAAGTTAAGAAGTATATTGCTTCAACTTCAAGATACTTAGTATTCGAACAAAACACTTCTCAAACAAGAAGTAGATTCTTAAATACTGTGAATCCTTATTTAGAAGGAATACAACAAAGACAAGGATTGTATGCATTTAGAGTGGTGATGGATGAAAGTAATAACACACCAGATGTAATCGACAGAAATATATTGGCTGGGGCAATTTACCTACAACCAACAAAAACTGCTGAATTCATCGTGTTAGATTTCAATATATTACCGACTGGAGCATCGTTCTCAGCTTAAATTAATTAAAAATAAAAAAGAACTATATTTATAGTAGAATATAATTAGGAGAAAACAAAATGGCAGAAGTATTAGAATTTAACGATATGTTTTATACCAACTTCGAACCGAAGATGAAGAATAGGTTCATCATGGAAATCGATGGTATCCCTTCATATCTTATAAAAACAGCAAACAGACCTTCAATTCAATTTGAAACTGTTACACTAGACCACATTAACGTTAAAAGAAAACTTAAAGGAAAAGGTGAATGGCAAGATGTAGAAATTACTCTATATGACCCAATCGTTCCTAGTGGAGCTCAAGCGGTAATGGAATGGGTGAGATTATCTCACGAATCTCTAACTGGTAGAGATGGATATGCAGATTTCTATAAAAAAGATATCCAATGTTACCTATTAGGACCAGTTGGTGATAAAATTGAACAATGGACTCTTAAAGGTGCATTTATTAATAATGCAGTATTTAATGATTTAGATTGGGCAAATTCAACTGACCCAGTCGAGATTTCATTAACATTATCTTATGATTACGCAGTTTTAGAATTCTAATACATATTCAACATATTTTTATAAAGGAAAAAGTTCTCTTAGTGAGAACTTTTTTTATGTCTTTATTCCAACTTTTTAAAAGTTATATATTTATATACAAACAAATAAATTAAATGTTATGGCAAATTATGATTTTCCTACGGAAATAATAGATTTACCTTCAAAAGGTAAATGTTACGAAGAATCAAACCCATTATCAAAGGGTAGTGTTGAAATCAAGTATATGACAGCAAAAGAAGAAGATATACTTGCATCACAAAATTTGATAAGGAAGGGGGTGGTACTTGACAAACTCTTCGAATCAATTGTGGTTCAAAAAGATATTAAAGTTGATGATATTTTAATCGGTGATAAGAATGCTATTTTATTAGCAACTCGTATTTTAGGATATGGTAAAGATTATAATGTAGAGGTGATAGACCCTTTTACAGGTGAAAAACAAAAAACAGTAATAGACTTATCAAAAGTACAAATCAAAGAATCAAACAATGAATTGTTCAATCATAATAATAGATATGAATTTGAATTACCTATTGCAAAAAAGAAACTTATTTTTAAGTTATTAACTCATAAGGATGAAAAAGATATTTCAGCCGAAATACAAGCACTACAAAGAATACAAAAAGGAGAATCTGTTTCTCAAGATATCACTACTCGTTTAAGATATATGATTCAAGAAGTTGATGGAAATAGTGATACAGGATTCATTAATAACTTTGTAAAAAATAATTTATTAGCTAGAGATTCAAGAAGTTTAAGAAATTATGTAAAAGATTTATCTCCAGATTTGGATTTAACATATCAGTTTACTTCTGATATAACAGGTGAAAAGGAGGCACTTGATATACCTTTAGGTGCCGGGTTTTTTTACCCTACCGAATGATTACTCGATTCAACTTCATAATCAGATTTGGGAAATGGTTAACTATGGTAATGGATTTACTTGGTCAGAAGTTTATACCATGCCAATACATTGGAGAAGGTTCTATTTCAAGAAGTTAGTAGATGCTAAAAAGAAAGAAAAAGAACAATACGATAAATCAAACAAAAAGAGTGGTCCAAAAGGACCAAATGTAAGAGTGAGGAAATAGTCCTCACTTTTTTTTTACCATATATTTATAGTAGTACAAAACTATATAAAGGAAACCAATATTATGTCCAAAAATAAAATAGATGAATTAAACATGGTATCTCGTTTTTTCGGAGATGTATTTGATAATTTAAAAAATGGTACTGCTGATAGAATTATCAAACAAGTTAAACAACAAGGTATGCCAAAAGAAATTGTTGCTAATCTAGAAAAACTAAAGAAAGATACTGATGATTTAACAAAATCAATTCAAAGGTATAACAAGAAAGCTAAAAAATTAGGTCAAAAACCAATAAAAAGGTAATATAACTAATGGCAAGTAGATTAGAAGTTCTTAAGCAAATAGAAGCTGCAGAAAAACGAATAGCGGATTTCAGGCAGAAGAATGATATGCGCTTTAAGAAAAATAAAGATGCCGAATTTAAAAGAGAGAAAGAACTCATTGACTTAAAAATAGAAGCTGAAAAACTTTTATCTGAAAATCTAAACAAATTCTCCGATATAGAAAAAAGTATCGGTGGAATCTCTAACTCATATAGAGGTTTTAAAGACCAACAACAGGAAGTACTTGATATAGCAAGAAGTGCAGGTGATTTAAGTAAAGAAGAAATTAATCAAATTGATACCATACTTGATACATCACGACAAATTTCAGATTTAACAGTTGAAGATGAAGCTCAATTAGAAGCCTTAACTAAGGAATATGAAATACAAGTTGCTAAATTATCAGCAATAGACGGTGTTAATCAAGAAATACTAGATAAAATAAAAAATCAAAATACTGAAGCAACATCATTAGCTGGTAAAACTAGAGAACAAAAACAAGTATTAGATAGAACTGCACAAGCAAATGAAGAACTAAAAGGAAAAATGCAAGCATTTTCTGAAAATGTTGCAACTGCCTTACATCACCTTAAAAGTGTATATGGTGTAATGGGAGGAATTCTTATTGCATCGGGTGCAATATTAGAAAAGTTTTATGAAACTGGAAAAACACTTGGTGAAGTAGGAACAGGAATATCTAAAACAAATGTTCAAGCTAGTATATTATCCATTTTCTTTGAGGGTGCAGCAGACTCTGCATTAGAATTAGCAAATAACTTAGGTGGAACTGAAAAAGTTTCTCTAATGCTCAAAGCAAATACTTTACTCATAGCAAATAATATGGGTATTAGTAATAGTGAATCTGCACAATTAGTAACAAGTTTTACAATGTTAAACCAAGGTTCATCAGATACCGCTGCTAATATGGCGGAAACTGCAAGAGCTTTTGCAAAAGCTAATAATATTCCTATTGCTGGTATGATGGGAGATTTAGCAAAATCTTCAGAAGAATTTGCCTTATTTGGTGGTCAAGGTGGAAAAAATATTATTGAAGCAGTTGGTGCTGCTAAAAAGTTGGGTGTTGAAATGGCTCAAATATCTGGTATAGCTGATAACTTATTAGATTTCGAATCATCAATTACTAAAGAATTAGAACTATCTGCAATGTTAGGTAGGAATATCAATTTATCAAAAGCTAGACAATTAGCATTTGATAATGATTTAGCAGGAGCAACACAAGAAACTCTTAGACAATTAGGTGGTATTGCCGAGTTTGAGAGAATGAATTATTATCAGAAGAAACAAGCAGCTGAGTTATTGGGTGTTTCTGTTGCAGAAATGCAAAAGATGGTTACCAATCAAGGAGCTTTAAATGATTTATCAGCAGTTCAAACTAAACAATTTTCATTTGCTGCAGATTTCTTATCTATGATGGGTGGAAAACTTGGACCAGGACTACTAAAAGCTGCAGGTGGGTTAGCTCTTCTATTCTCACTTGCAAGAAAATCTGGTGGTGTAGTAGGTAAGGTAACCAAAACTGTTGGTAAAGGTATAGAAAGTATGGGTAGTACTGTGGGAAATGTAATGAAAAGTGTTGGTGGTGGAGTTAAAGGATTCTTAGGAGGACTAGGAGAAGGAATAGGTGCATTCTTAAGAGGAATGGCAGGTGGATTAGCCGCTCTAGCCGCTCCACCAGTACTTTTAGGTTTAGGTGCACTTACCTTAGCGTTTATGGGAATGGGAGTTGGATTAAATCTCATGGCACCGGCTATTGAAGCATTAGGTAATGTAATGAGTGCAGTATTTGGAGGATTGGTAGGTATGTTATCTGTAATAACATTAGAAAAAGCTGCGGCTATGGTTGCACTTGGGGTTTCATTTAATATGTTATCAATTGGAATTGGAGGTCTTGCTATAGCTGCACTATTAGGTGGTGGAAGAGTTATAAGTTTTATAGAAAAAATTGGTTCATTAGATACTTCTGTTTTATCTAAAAATGCAATGGCAGTTAATAGTTTTGCAGAGGGTATAGGAAGATTAAATGCAGAATTACAAACGTTAGATACCGAAAAATTAGAAAAACTTGAAGATGTTTCACTAAGTTTATCAGTAGGTGCGGCAGTAACAGGAGTAGCAGATTCTATTGGTGGAATGATTGATGCTGCATCAAATACATTATTTGGTGAAGGTGGAACTGATGTACAGACAAAAATGTTAGCTGAATTGATAGAAATCAAAGAAAGTGTGGGAGTAGGTAAAGTTATAAAATTTGATTCAACAGTAGTTGGTAGAGAGGTAGCTTCAAAAAATGACCAAGAAGCAAAAAATATATCATCGTTAAATACCTAGGAGAATAATATGGCAAGAACAATTATGGAATTATTTAGTGACCAGAGTTCGTACAAATACGGTACTAACTATTCTTCTGTCAAAGCAGATACAGAAACTTTGATTGAACAAGAAACAACTGGTATTAGAATAAAATCAGCAGTTGATATTAATAATCCTCTAATATATGGTAACGAATCAACTCGTATTGCAATAAGAAGTACACCTTCAGTTGAAAAAATGAAAGGAGCTACTGGTGGTGAAGGTGGTGATGGTGGATTAATTGGAGCTGGTTTAGGTGCAATCACTGGTGGAAGAATAAACTCATTAAGTGAGGGAAGAGATTATGTAAATTCTAAATTAGGTATTCCTGGTTCTGCAATACCAACATACGTTGATGGGACGGGTGAGTTACAAAAAGGAAAAGAACCTGATACCATGATTACTCTTGGTAAAATAAAAAAAGATGCAGCTGGAACTGAACTTGGTAAATTTTTAAAACAAACAGGTGGTGGTAACTTTAGAACTATTGGAAGAAATATTATTGGACAGGGTATATCCCTTGTTAAAGATAAAGTAAGAGATACTTTATTTGGTTCTCCAATATCTCTTGGTTCAAATGTTGCATCAAATCAATCATATGAGTATAGTTCATTTGAACCATATTCAACTACAATTCGTAATGCAAAAAATAATGAACCTGAAGAGGATAAATTACAACTTGTACAATCTCAAGCAAAAGAAAAGATTGATGAATTAAAAAATAAAACAAAAGATTTACTTAAAAAGAATAAAAAGATTGATGAAGAGGTTGAAGATAAATCTACATCTGATGAAGAAATATATTCTGTAAAAAATGAACAACTAAAAGTAAGAGATAGTAGAGAAACTAATCTTTCAATACCAACTGATGAATCAAATGATGAGGTTAAGAAAGATACTGATAATAAGTTAACTGAATCTACTCCTATCGATAAAGAAGAAAAAGAAAAAGTTGATTATAGTAAAGAAAATAAATACTCTGATACAATTAGAGAAGAACAAACTGATGATACTTCAGATGGAATATTTAAAAGAATAGATTTAAGTTCATTACCAGGAAAGGTAGATAAACAACCTACATTAAGTTCAAATATAAAAGAATTAAACTCAGCATTTAGTTCAGAAAATCCATATTCAAAAGATATGCCAACATTAGAATCTTTGTATGGAATGGCAACAACTTTTGATACTTTAAATGCAGATGGAAAAGAAGGTGAAAACTTTACAAGAAAAGAACTTGAAGATAGTGATTTGGTTCCAGTTTGGATTGCACCAAAAGGAGGAAAATCTGTACATTTTAGAAGTGTTATATCGGGTCTAACAGAAACAGTAACACCAAGTTGGAGTACTCAGAAGTTTTTGGGTAATCCATATGCTTCTTACAATTACGAAGGAGTTGAAAGAAGTTTATCTTTTAATTTAAAAATGTTTTGTTATTCTGCATCTGAACTTGCAAATATGTGGACTAAAATTCAATTTATTACAACTAATTGTTATCCAAGTTTTGAGGTAGTTAAAGAAAATAAAGTAGTAAAACCACCTATTGTAGAATTTAGAATAGGAAATATGTATAAAAGTAAAGTATCATTTATTGAATCTCTTTCTTATACAATACCAGATGATTCTAATTGGGAAGTAGTTGATGGTTTACAATTACCAAAAATTGTAGAAGTTGCTATAACAATGAAATTCATTGAAAATGCAGGAATAGAAGATACTTTATATGCATATGCAATAACTGATGAATCATTAAAGATTATTAACGAAAAAAGAGGAGCTTCTAGTGATAGTAGTGCAGAATTTTCTGAAGAACCTCAAACTTCTACTGAAACTCCACCATCACTTGATAATAGCGGTGTAGAGATTACAGAAGAAAGTGAAAAACAAAAAGATAATTCTGGTATAAATAAACCCCCTAAAGATGAAAGAACCGGAGAAACTTCACCTGAATTTGATGAAAGTATAACTCCTAAAACAAGACAGCAAAAGATAAGAGAAAAAAATACAAAAGACCTTTTAGCTACTGGTAAAATACAAGAAGATGCTTCAATTTTTTCTACATTAGTTAATATTAGAAGACAAGTTGTTGCAGGTAGATGGTTTGGTTTTGACTATGATACTTTGAGAAAAGAGAATGAAGAATTTATTAGTATAAACTACCAAAATGGACAAAGTGTAACTAGAAGAGTTTTTTCTGTAATTAGTGGAAAGAAAGGTACGACTGGTGTATGGTATGAGAAATGGAAAAAAGACCAAGGAAAAAAACAAGAAGCACCTAAAGAAAATAATTCAATAGAAACTTACTAGAAAAGGAAAATAATTATGGCAGGTAGATATGATAGTAATAAAGAGAAAAAGTTAAAGGATGGTAGAGTAGTCTATCGTACAAAAATATATCCTAATATTCCTAAAAAAGATAGCGATGTTTATGTTGTTACTCAAGGAGGAGATAGATTGGATACATTAGCGTATCAGTTTTACAAAGATTCTTCATTGTGGTGGATTATTGCAACTGCAAATAATATCCATGGAGCAGATTTTGCTTTAGGCGATGGAACAATACTTAGAATTCCAAAAGACCATATTTCAATTGTAAATAAAATAAACAACTAAGATGAGTAGTGGATTTCCTCAAAGAGCTAATTTAAATGAGAGTATTACCAAAACTATATTAAGTAGAGCAGGTAATAATACTTTAATGTCTGAAAGAGTACCTTGGATACGAGTTACTTCTTGTTTACATGAGTTTTTAACCTTAGAATCAACACCAATGACGGATTCATTTGGAGAAAGATATGGTTCAAGTGGTAAAAGTGGTAAAATAGGAGTTAATAAAGATGGTGATGCTGTTTATGCCGATGAATTAAACGATGCAGATGGAAACTTAATTGGGTCAGATAGAAGTTTCAGACCATCACCTACAATAGAAAGTGTAGCTGTAACTCAAGGTAACGAAGGATTATCTAAAAAAACTAACTTTACACTAAAGTGCTTCACTATGGCACAAGCAGAGGCATTATTACAATACTTTTTAGAACCAGCTACTAATATTTTAGTAGAATGGGGATTTAATGAAAATGATTCTGTACTACAAAAAACCCCTATAACTCCTTGTGATATCGCAGATTATCATAATATTAAGCACTTAACTGATAAAAGAAAAAAATCAAAAGGAACTTATGATGCCACTTTTGGTATAGTAACAGGTGGTTCAATGGGATTTGGTGATGCCGAAACTTATGAAATACAAGTTGAAATAACTTCTATGGGAGAAATGCCTGCATATCTACAACATCATAAAAATACAAGAACAGGTACAGAAGGACTTAACGATACTGGTAAAGAATTTGATGTTGCAGATATTAATGATGATGCTGATGATGAAAATTCTGTTGGAAAGGCATTATTTAAACAAATGTTCAATGATTTACCTGCACATAAAAGGATAGATAGTATAAAAAACTTAGTAAATCAACCTTGGGCAACTAATGAAGGTAACTTTGTTAACATGGATAAGGAGATTAGAACTGATTTAATAGAAGCTACAAAAAAAGGAGAGTTACATAGTAATAAAAAAGGTAAAAACCAAACTGGTACTGATGCTCAAGGAAATGCTATAACAGAAGACATAGAATTATCAATACCAACAGATACTCCTTTATTTGATACTGATAGATATATTAGAGCTGCTTTAGCTTTTACAATATTAGATTTAACTCATACATTAGAATTCCAAGCTAAAAGAGTAGGATGTAAAAAGATAACAACTCAAAATCCTTATATAAATTGGAGAAGAACCATATGTAGAGCACATAAAAATATTTTTTCAACTAGAGGTGATAAACTGATGATACCAAATAAAAACGCTCCAAGTTTTGATTTTACATCTGCATTCAGTACTACCAAACCACCAGGAGATACTATTCAAACCAATGAAGCTGGAGGAATTATACCACAAGGAGATAGAGGTACAGTACCAGAAGGTTTAGATGATGAGAATAATGGCAATTTTCTGTTTCCTCAACATAGTGATATAGATTATGATGGACAAGCATTTTTCGATTCAGATTATGTAAAGACTTGTTACAAGGCACATCAATGGGGATATTTAAAAGATTTATTTATTAATTTTGATTTTTTTATAGATTGTATAAAAAGCCCTGGTTTATTATCAAAAGATGTTTATTATAAAATTTTAAATGGACTTTCAAGTGGAGTTAATATGTATTGGGATTTTCAGATAGTAGAGAGAGGTAAAGAATTACCAGATGATAAAGATGAAAAAGACCCTTGTCTTAAGTGGTGGAGAAAAACTCTTGAAAGTGAATGTAGAAATGGAGATAATGAATTACAAATTGTTTGTTTTCATTCAACTGGTAATACTACTAATAAATTAGGTCAAGCTAAATTTCAATCTAGAGGATTAAACTCACCATTTCTATCAGCTGAACTAAATATGGATATACCTTCTGCAATGAAAGGTCAGTTAGTTATGCAAAAAGGTTCTGAGAAAGATTCAACTCCTAATCCAGAACAAACAGATAAAGATTTCCAAGGATTATTTACAAAATATAAAGATTCAGTTAATGAAAAATTAAATCCTTTGAGAAAGGCGGATTCAACTGCAGAAGAAGCTCAAAGAAAGGAAGAAGAAGATGCTGCACAAGCAAAAGCATTCGAAGAGATGAATGGAAGTGAGAAAAAAGCATTCAAGCAAAAACAAAAGGATACAAAGAAAAAGAATTTAGAAGACCAGAAAAAATCAAACTATGAAGCATTTGGTAATGTGGCAACAATTGTTCCAAGAATACAATATAGAAAGGCTAGTTTAGATGTAAAAGCTACATTTTTTGATAATCCTAATAATAATGTTAATATAGAAGATTTAATGATGGTTGTTGCATATGATGATGAGAGTACTCTTAAATCCGTACAAGAGTATAATATTGGTAAAGGTTCAAAAGGAGAATTTATTGAGAAAGAAGATAAAGAAAATAATGCAATTCCTTTACCTATTAAATTTAACTTTACAGTACATGGAATTAGTGGAATACGAGTAGGAGATACTTTTAATATAAAAGATTTGCCAGGAATCTATAAGAAAAAAATATTTCAAGTTACACAAGTAGAACATAATATAGAACAAAGTATTTGGAAAACATCTGTTCAATCAATGTTAGTTCAAATAGATGCATCAGGTGAAACATATAGTATATGAAAAGTATAGAAAGATATAATCAACTTAATCGTCCTTCACTTAAAGGAAAGATAAATGAAATAAATACTCATATACCAACTCCAAGTAAAAAAGATTATGATTTGGGATATGTTAGAAGATATTTTGTACAATTGGTAAATGATAAAAATTCTCCAATATATGAAGTTAATGAAACAGTATATGCTAAACACGAATCAAAATCATTTTATACAAGAACTTCTTTAAAATGGAGAATTCAAGGTAATTTAGAAGAAACTTATGATATAGAAGGAAACTTAATTAATAAATCAGTTAAAGAATCAAACAGAATAGCAATAAAGCTGGCATCACAAAGAATACCTAACCTAAAATTATATTTACCAAATTTATTACAATTTTATAAAAATTAAATATATATAGATATACAACTAAATTAGGTTACATGAATTATCTTACAGAAGAAGAAAAACAACAATTACTTTTTGATTGGAGATACAAAGGATTTTCTACAATAGAATTACTTAGTGAAGTGGAATGTGATGAATTGAATAAAGAATTAGAAAAACTTCGTAAACAAAGACAAAAAACAACAAAAGAAGATGGTAGTGAATGGGGAGATTATGACCCATTTATGTATCCACACAAATTATCAGAAAAATTTGAAAAAATATTTTCTCATCCTAAAATTATAGAAGCAACAGAATTTTTACTAAATGGTAAAATAAGTGGAACACAAACTTGGTGTTACTTCAAACCACCAGGTGAATTAGGTAGAGATATGCATCAAAATGCATTTTATACAGGATGTAAACATAATGAATACTTGAACATTACTGTTGCACTAGATAATCACGATAAAGAAAATGGTGCAGTATGGAACTATGAGGGTACACATAGATTAGGTTTACTACCAATTGAAATAGATGAAGAAAGGGTAAAAACAAATCCTAAAAATTGGTCTAATGAAAGAGGTAAACCTTGTGTAATGCCTGAAGGACATGATTTCAAAAAGGTAGAAGGTACTACTAAAAAAGGTAATGTAGTTTTATTACACTCCCATACAGTTCATGGTTCAGAAACAAATCATTCAAATAGATTTAGAAGAAGTTTTTTAGCAGGTTATGCACTAGAAGGAATTGATTTTAAAAAAGGTGGACATATGAAACGAGAACCAATTGATATATACAGTATGTATAAAAAATATTGGTAAAAAGCTTGGATTTATCATAAAAATTGTTTATATTTAGGTATGATTAAAAAATACCCTAAACAATTTAATAAAGTTTCAAATTACCTCAAAGAGAAATTTGGAATAAATGTATTACTTGGACAAATGACTGCTTTTATGGGGCATAAGAATAAAAAAATATTCATTCACCATAATCATAATTTAGAAAAAAACGGATTATATTCTCTTTTACATGAAGTAGGACATGTTCTTCAAAATAATAAAGATAATTCTTTTAAAACTATTGATGAAGATATGTATCCAAGAAAATTTAAATTCTATCAATATCTTAATGAACTAAATGCCTGGAACAAAGGATTACTATTTGCTAATGAATTGGGTATTAATGTAAACATTAAAGATTGGGTTAAACTCCAAAATCAATCACTCCACACCTACTCAAAAAAACTCTATTTAGAATCAGTATAAATTAAAAAATAATTCACTTTTTGCTTGGATATATGGTTTATTTTTCGTATATTTACTATGTAAATAATTAATAACACTAAAAGATAAAACATGAGTAAAAAAGTTAAAATTTCAATCCTTGGAACTGAGTTCCTAATCCCTTCCGAAAGTATTCAAAAATGTTCTTATGATAATGAAACATATGTTTATATGAGAGCTAAGGTATGTGCTTCGATAATCAAACAATTTGTTAAAAAAGAATTTTCTAACCTTATATGTTCAGCTACTTCGGATATTTATAGTGGTGGTTCTTCTGTAAGAGTGAATGTTTGTAAAAAAGATGGTTCTAAAGTAGATGAATCAGATATGAAAAAAATCTCTAATTGGAAATCTATCTTACAAGGTGGTTCATTTGATGGTATGTACGATATGTACAATTACAGAGAAGATAACCCTACCACAGATGCTGGAACTCCTATGAAGTATTTCCCATCTTATGTATTCATTGAGAACAAACCAAATTGGGGTTCTAAAGAATATTGGATGAATGAGTGGAATGAGTGGAAAAAATTAATGGATACTGATTACACTATGACTGAGAATGAAAAAGAGTGGACTGATAATGTGGTTAATAAATATGGTGGTTGGTTAGGATATAACAAACAATATATGACTAAATCAGTTCTTAAAAACATTGACTCTATTATGGGTTGTATTTAAAATATAAAATATGAGAATAGGATACAAAAAATTCAAAGAAATAAAAAAATGGTATGGTTCATCTGGTTTTGAAATCGGATATGGTAAAGAAGGTCTAACAATTAGATTTGGTTATTGGAATCAAATAAATTTAAACGAATTAAAAGAAATACTTCCAGATTATTGTGAAGTAATCGAAACCGAAGTAGATGAAACTGAATTTGGTCAACCAATGTACCACTACGAAGTTAATAAACTTCCTTTTCATTAAAATAATATATTAAAACTTAAAATATGAAAGTACTTATAAAACCTCAAATAACAAAACCTTGGTCAAACGAAATGTATGATTACAATGACAAGGTTGCTGATATGATGAAAAATGAAATCATCAATTCAATTAAAATTAACAAAAACAATTGGAACGAACTAAATGAACTTATGAGTTTGTGTGGTGGTATCCGGTATGGTGAAGGATATAGTATCGAAGATTTATATGAAGATACTTTATCAGAAGTAGAGAATGTTCAAAACTATTGGTTGAACGATGAATATCCTTATTGTGTATCAAAAGGATTAGTAAATGATATAGGATATAAATTTGTTGGTTATGACAAATAGTTGGTATTACACAGAGATGGGGTCTCGAAACAAGAAAACAGGTAAGTTATCTTACTACCAAGTAAGAGTAACTGATTATAGAATTGATGATTGTAATTGTAAGGCAAGAGAATTTCGTTCTTACTCACCTTGTAAACATATGAAAAGATTACAAGAAAAATTAAACCACTTAGCAATATGAAAAATTTATTTAATGGAATCTGCACTTAGAGTATTTGAAGAAATACAAAAACTTTCAAATCCTTCCAACAAAAAATTAACAGATGTTAATATAATAAAGTTAGATAGGAATTCTGATGTCATATTTGTATTGTTACCTGAGTGGGCGCCAAATCTACCCCCATATAATATAGCAAGATTATCATCAATACTAAATGAAGCAGGTTATAATACATCTTGTCTTGATTTAAACATTGAAACTTATGAAGAATCTAGAAAATGGATTAAAAAATTAGGTTATGACCCATATAATCCAAACAATCTAAACAAATGGGCAAGGGGAGAGTATGAAAAACACTTATCAAAATTTGTAAATCCATTATTAGATATTTGGATTGATAAAATTGTTAAACTTAATCCTAAAGTAATGGGATTCACTCTTTACTTTTGTAATTCAGGACCAGTTGATTATGCTGTATCAAAACTAAGAAAAAAATTACCAAACACAACTTTTTTTGCTGGTGGACCTGATTTATCACAAATTAAAGATAGAATCAAAAATGGTGAAATGTATTGTGATAATAATAGTAATCCTTATTTTGATTATGGTATTCTTGGAGAATCTGAAATTATATTATTAGATGTACTTGAAGAAATAGAACAAGGTGTAAAACACAAAGGAATGAAAATTCTTACTCAACCTATTAAACAAAGAATTAATCTAGATAACTTTCCATTACCAAATTATGAAAACTTTGATTTCTCTAAATATACAATACCAGATGGAGCATTAACAGAACTTAGTAGAGGATGTATTGCTAAATGTACTTTTTGTTCTGAAACTCACTTTTGGGAATATAGACAAAGAAATCACACTTCTGTTTTAGATGAAATTCAGTATCTTTATGATAAAGGAGTAACTTTAATATGGTTTACTGATTCGTTGGTAAATGGAAATTTAAAAGAATTAAAAGAATTTGCACAAGGTGTTATTGATAGAGGAATGAAAATAAAATGGCAGGGATATGCGAGATGTGATGGTAGAATGGATTATGAATATCTTAAACTTCTTAAAGATTCTGGTTGTCATTCTTTATCTTTTGGTGCAGAATCTGCTAGTGATAAGGTTTTAAATGATATAAATAAAAGAGTTACACAATCCGAGATGGAACAAAACTTTAAAGATTGTAATGATTTAGGAATACGAATATTTTCATCATGGATTTCTTCTTTTCCAACTGAAAGAACAGAGGATTTTTTAGATACTCTTATTTTCTTAAATAGAAATAAACCATCTTCAATTTTTGTACAAGGATTTCAACTTACTGATGATACAATAGTAGGACAAAACTTTGAAAAGTTTGGACTGGCTCCTTTTAGTTTCAATGGTGGTTGGATTAAAGATGATTTTTCATATACAAAACCACATATATTAACTAGGGCAAAATTATTTGATATATTTGTGAGAGAGTTTACTGATATTACTGCCTGGTCAAGACCTTTACTTTCAGAAATGTACAATATATCATTTGATAATGAATATATGAATACTGTAAATTATTATAAAACTGATTTGAGTGTATTTAAAAAAGATAATAATAAATTTAAAAATAACTTACTATTAGAACCTTTTTACTTTTTTCATCTTATATGGAAAATGAAGGGTGGATTTGAAATGAATCTGAAGTTTGATAAAGATTTAGATTATAAAGAATATGGAAATACTTTACATACAAATTATTGGGCAGATTTTTATTTTAAAATAGATGATAGTGGTATTTGGGAAACAAAAATAAAATCAAAATATGAACAATTACCAAATTCATTTAAGTTTGTTGATTATTCACAACGAAAATCTCCAACAATAGAAAGAGCTAGAGTTCACGCAAAACCAAAATGGAAAGATGGTAGTAGAACAGATGAAGAAAGAATAGAAGGTTTTAAAACTGAAAAATATTTAAATAGAACAAAAGATTTTTCATTTAACTTTGATTGGGAAGGTAGTGGATATTGGGGAGATGCTAAAAAAAGTTTAATTTAATTAGGATAATAAAAATAAATTTCGTATATTTGTACCATTATGAATAAAACAGACTTAACACAACTAGATGGAATGTATTATATAGGACACTTAATCGATATAGATGGAAGTGGTTATGTAGATGAAGAAACTGCAGAATTAATCCTATTAGAATATAATGCAGGAGTTACTGAATGATTATAGTAGAAACTAATAAAGAGAAAGACCAATTTCTCGAATATTGGAATAACGAAGAATCTAAGATTATTCCTATTTGGGAAGATTTGGAAAGACATCCTATGAATAATGGGTTGTCATTTTTGTATGTCCAATTCTCAAACTTAGATTTTATACTACCATTTAATCACAATGATTGTGAAAAGTTAGAAATAGATTTATCAACCTCGAATCAAACAAAATGGATTTGGAACAAAAAAGGTTTCTTACAAACCAACATTAAGGTAAATAATCTAAAAGATGTGCAAACTTCTTTATTCTTTGAAAACTTTCAATTATATGATATACAATCGAAATTAGAGGTTTTAACGAACTTTTACTATCGTTTGGGTATAAGAGATGACTTGGGTAAAAGTATCCCTATAATGAAGTGGAGTGAGGTTCTTAATGGTATTGTAGGTGAATGGAACTTAAATACTACTAATTCTTGGGTAGATGATACGATGATTCCTATCCTTTCAGATATAGAACGATTGGGGGTTCGGGTCGATAGGGAAAAATTTTTTGATAGATGGCCTAATCACCAAAAGTCATTACATTTAGGGAATATATTCACCGAGTACAATCCATACACGATTACATCAAGACCTTCGAATAGACATGGTGGTGTTAATTTCTCAGCTCTTAATAAAAAAGATGGTTCAAGAGAATCGTTTGTTCCAAAGAAAGATAAACTATTCTTACAATTCGATTACGATGCTTATCATGTACGAATTATTGGTAAGTTGATTAAATACAAACTACCCGATACTTCGGTTCACCAATGGTTAGCAGACCAATATGGTTGTGATTATGGGGAATCCAAAGGAAGAACGTTTAGAATCTTATATGGGGGAGTATCCGATGAAGATAGAAAGATACCATTCTTTGATAAAGTAGATAAGTTTATTTCCAAGATGCAAAACGAAGCAGTGAGAAATGGTTATCTACAAACTCCAAAGGGAAGAAAAATACCTTTAGGTTGGATTGAAAAACCCAATGCACAAAAGTTTTTTAATTATATTCTTCAAGCGACTGAAACTGAGTTCAATATTGAGGTAATGAGTAAACTGAAAGAAAACGACTTACCTCTTCCTATATTATACACTTATGATTCATTTCTATTCGAGTTTGATAAATCTGAGGTTGATACTATTAAAAAGGTTAAATCCGTTCTCGAAAGTTATGGATTTCCTGTCAAAGCAGATTGGGGTAGTGATTACTCAAAAGTTTAATATTTATATATACATTAAAAAATAAGGAAAATTATGAAATTATTTAAAATATTACTGTTATCATTCATCTTGTGGGGATGTGAACCAGATGGAATTGTTGCACAAGATTTAAGACAAGAGGTTATTGTTGAAAATGCAGTATTCAAAGTTTGGTACAATGAAGTAAAAGAACAACCAGTAAAATTAGTTTATACATCTACTAATAGACCAAAAAATGTTGATAGAGGTTCAATGAACTTTTATAATGAAGCAGATTATCATACTTCAGATAATGCTGATTATTATGCAAATGTATGGGATAAAGGACATCTTGCACCAGCCGCAACATATTCGGATTCTAAAGAAAATCTACGACAAACATTTTCGTTTTTAAATTGTGCTTTACAAGACCAGTACCTTAATAGAGGTGAATGGAGATTATTAGAAGAACAAGAAAGAAAATGGGATGATGAACAAAATTTAAGAATTGTAGTTGAACTAGTATGGGAAGATGGATATGAAATACTACCAACAGGTGGACATATTCCAACTACAATGATAAAAACAATTTACTTTGAAGAAGATGGAACTTGTAGAAAGTTTGTATTTCCAAATCAAAAACCAACTCAAGGTTGGGAAGAATATGAGGTAAATTGTACAGACTAATATTTATAACTGTATGCATCACACTAAACTCATAGATAAATTAGTAAGAGAACTCTCATATAGAGTAGGTGTTCCAAATATACACGATAAGGAACATCAATCAATTATGTCAGAAATTCTCTCAGAATGGGGTGAGTTTGATGTAAAACAAACTATCTTTGAATTTCTTACAGAAGAACCAAGAAAATTTAAAAATCCAGTTCTTAATAGAACTGTTAAGTATAAAGATAAAAATGGTAAAGATAAAGAAGGTATTCTTGGAAATCTTCTAACAACCAAAAAAGATTCACCAGGTAGAATAGCTGCAGAAAAAATGTTACCAGCAGATGGTACACCCGAAAGAGAAGAAATAAATAAAGAAGTAGGTTCACAAGGAACTCAACAAAAAATAGATTTTCCAAAAGGTGATTCAACTGATGATACTGCAGAAACTCCAACAACAGGAAATGCATTAAAACCTGGTACTGATTTTGCAAAGAAAGCTAAAGAACTTGAAGATAGAGTAAGTGGTAAAAAGCAGGATGGTACATCTACAAAAGCCAAACCATTATCAACTGAAGAGCTTGTATCAAAACAACAAGAAACTGCACGATTGAGAGATGCAGGAGAAGCTGGAGCTGGTGGTGAAGCAGCAAGTCAAGGTGAAAGTAGATATTGTAATGCAGTAGATACACTTAATTATAATGAATATGGGGCTGAAAATAGAGAACAGATAAGTAAGGTAGTACAGGAATTAAAAGCCAAGAAAAAACTTTCAGCACCTGAAGAAAGACTTTTAAATGATTTAAATTTCGAAAAACCATATAATGATGATGCATATGATTATTTAGCTACTAGAGAAGTTTATGCAGAACAAGAATTTCAAAGAATGAAAGATATGCCTAAACCAAATGTATTATCAAGCTCATCTGGTTTTGGAGGAAGTGAAAACGGTTATAAAGATTGGATGCGAGCAGCGTTTGATGGAGCATTGGCAACCCAAGAGCTTTTAGGGGAAAGTCGTATGGATACTTCAAAACCCTTTAATACAATACAATCAACCCCAGAAATTGATGATGGAGTTCAAGCGGATTTAGAAGAAAGAGCAAATGATGAAAATTCATCAAAAGAAGATAGAGATTATTATGCAAAGGAATTAAAATCTTTTAAGAAGTTTAGAAAATATCATGATACATATGTTGTTGGACAAGATGAAAATGGAAGAAAATTTATAGTATCTGTTTCTAACAAAAAGAGTAGTCAGTTAGATGACCCACAAAACAATACTACACCAAACGCTAGATTCCAAGTAATGAAACGAGAATTCGGTGAAGATGTTGCTAAAAAGGTAACATTATCTATAAATGATGGTATTAGAATGGTAACAACTGTTGCTAAAGAATCATTAAAAAGTTCAGTAAAGGTAACGGTTGATGATGATTTTGTAAACGTAGCAGTTCTTGCTGGTAAAAAACTATTAAAAGGTGGAAGTGGTGAAGTAGGTATTGAAAAACGAGGACTAAAACGAAACAAATCTAAAAAAACAGGAAAACCATCACCTGGTCATGAATTTGGTTGTTTTTTAGATGATAAGAAAATTTCCGAAGAACAATGGAATAATATGTCAGATAAAGAAAAAATCACCACTACACAACAATTTATGAGTGATGATGATTGGCATACTACAAACGGTACATCTGTACCATATTCACCATATACTAAATTATTTATTAAGGTAGGTGAGGTCAGTACTGGAGGACATAATGAATTAAAAAAAATTAGAAAAGAATTAGAGGCTAGAGGACAATCATCATCAATAGAAGCTTCTAGTGTTGCTCAAGCCGGAAGTATTAAACAAAAAGAACAATCAACAGTTAAAATTGCACATCAAAACGTTGTTAACCAAGTTGGAGAATCTGATAAAAAATTAGGATTTCCAAAGGATGGAAAAAACGGACCACATACACAAGCATACGTTGGTACGGTAATGTCTGCATTACATTTTGATTCTTATATCGATATGCCAGATGAGGATAATGATAAAATGGTAATTCAAATGGGAGTAGTTGGAGCAAAACCCTCTAATATAAGAAACTGTTTAGCTAAACAAAGTGGATATAAAATGCCACCTGGTGATAGAGATGGGTTAAAAAAACATTTAAGAGAAACTTGTTCGATAGATGCGGAAACTGGTTCTATTGTTATTAAATCAAAAGGTGAAGATGGAAATGAAACAAAAATTGCAGAAGATACATGGAGAACCGCGGGTACTTCACAAAAAGTAGCTTCGGCATTCGGAGATGATATGAAGAAATGTGTTAAATCAAAAGTAAAATCACAAAGAACTAATCCAAAAGGTAAATAACCCTACCATACACCCCTAATTCGAGCTAGTTTAAATTTTATACAAATCTTCAATCTTTCTAATTTTATTTTCATATTTATAGTAGAATAAATAGAGAGATAGGATTTTTTATGCAAACTCAGTTACTTTGTACGTTTACTACCAAAAACGAACTTCAAAATACCTTACAACTTATTAGAGAAACATACCATATAGTGTACAACTATATCTATGTTCTTCAAAATAAGGGTAATTTAGAGGAGTTGTTCGTTACCTATAATATAGATACAGAATATAAACCTGGTAAACCATTAGAAAATACTATTTTGGTTCATAGAAAAAAACAATCTAATACTCTTTATACAATCAATGCACTTAACGAATTAGTTAAAGAAGAAAATAATGGTGTATTAGATAAATCATTCTCTATTGATTGGGATAAATTCAAAAACTCAATTATCGTTACCAATGTAGAAGGAACAAAGAAAATTTCTACACGAATCTTCGAGGTAATCGAATTTAACAAAAAATAATCTTATTTAGAATCAATATAAACTGGTAAAATAAATCACATTTTACTTGACTCGTATTGCTTTTTTCACTATATTTACTATGTAAATAATTAATAATATAAAACCTTAAATTATGACAGTAAGTAAAATCAAAAAAACCGTAAAAGAGATATTAACAACTAATTTAGTAGATTGGTTATCTAAATCTCAAATTCAACTGATAGAACTAGAAGTAGAAGTTGCAGAAATAGATGAAAAATCTGTTTGTGAATTTATCTTTGATAAATCAGTAACATTCCAATGTTCATTACTAGATGATTAATATAAACCTTAAAAACTTTAAAAATATGAAAATAGATTACAAAAAAATTACAAACGTAGAAATAGAAGATGTACATATGTACGATTATCCTGATTTTTGTGATGCATTTATTGCAGCTGCAGATTATGATGATAAATCTATGAGTGAAGAAATGATTGATTATTTAAATGAAAACGATAATGGATTCATTGGTGAAACAATCTTTGATAACCAATTATATTTGTAAAAAAATAGCAAAATAAATGAAAAAAAGCTTGTATAATCCAATTATTTTTCGTATATTTACTATGTAAATGAGTGATAATTAAACCCTTTAAAACCTTAAAAATGATAAAAGAAATGAATTTAGGATTAGTAAGAATGAATGAGAGTAAAACCGAACTTTATGGAGTTCAATATTACAAATCTAAGTGGGAAAGAAACTTAGGTGATACTTTAAATATTGATGGAACTAAATGGTTAGTTGGTATAATTGGTGATACTAAGAATGATGTAATCTCTGCTCTTAATAAGATAATCAAAAAACAAAATTCTATAATCAATAAGAAAAACTACCAACAATCAAAGAAAGAGAAAATGGTATTCAATGAGATTCTTAATAATATAATGAAAGAAATAAACCTTTAAAATATAAAAAATATGAGTAAATTTGAAATGTGGCTTGATAAAGTTAACGAAAAAAGAAAAAAACATTGGGATGACAATTATTCTTACAAAGAATATACTCCATTAGAAGTAAAAAAAGGTAAGAAATATATGAAACTTATTGATGGTACTTCGGTATGGGGATTTGTTTCCATGTGGGAAGGAGTTCTTAAAGGTTCTTTAGTTTGCAAAGGAGATTTACTAAAACCAGCTTCATTCTCTTCTCCCGCTAAACATTCGAGAGGAAATATCTTTGATGGAAGTGATAAATGGAGTTTCTTTGGACCAACTTATTTGTAAGATATGTTAAAAAGTAAAGTTCAACAAATAATCAAAGAAGTTTTTCCAAAGATAGAAAAACATTATGGATTTTCAAAATTTCAAGAATGTACTCCTTATATAGAACTACATAAAAACATCTACGAAAAATATAGTGGTGAACCTGGTGCTCAAGGTGAGGAAGATAAATGCCATGCTGAATATTGTTCTGTTATGAACGAGATTAGTGTTTACTATCCTCAGATGAAAAGTAAGAAAATGATTATTGAAACTCTTATCCACGAATACATTCACTACCTACAATCCCCAACTTGGTTCAAAAGATATTATAATATGGGATATGACTATGTAACTCACCCACACGAGATTGAAGCTATTAGTTACGAAAAGGATTATAAATTATTCATTTAATAAAAAAAACTTAAAAAAGACTTGGAAGTTTGAAAAAACTTTCGTATATTTGTATAAACAAAAATTAAATCATGAGTAAAGTTATATCTAAAAAAACAAAAAAACACAATTTTAATCCAATAAAAGTAGAACCTCAATATGATGAAGTTATTGCATATGATAACCCAAAGGTTGTAGAGGAGATGGAAAAACAATGGCCTCAGATGACAGCAGAATTCAAAAGAATAATGTTTACTCAATATGAATTGTTTTGTTTAAAACAATCAAACTATGGACCAGATAATATTTCTGTTGGTTCTAATTTAGAAACAGAAGCTGATAAGAAAGTTTCTCTTACAGGTCTTTGGTTTAGAATGAATGATAAAATCCAAAGATTAAAACAATTAGTAGTTTTAGGTAAACAAGATAACATCGGAGAATCGTGTGAAGATACGTTTCAAGACTTATCAGTTTATGGTATAATTGCACAATTAGTTTCTTCTGGTAAGTGGGCAAAATAGTTAATAACTTTAACAAAAAAAGTATAAGAAAATCGGTAAATCTTATATTTATACATACACCGAGTGTTACTAGTTTAGCACTCAAAATTTAAACTTAAAACAATTAATAATTAACAATAAAAGGTAAAAATCATGGCATTAGACATTAACGCAATCAGAAGTAGACTGAACAAACTACAAAACACTCAAAGGAAATCAGACTCATTATGGAAACCAACACCTGGTAAGCACCAAGTGAGAATCGTTCCTTACCAATTCGACAAGGATAATCCATTTATCGAATTGTACTTTCACTACAACATTAACAACAAAACTTATTTATCACCACAATCATTTGGTAGACCAGACCCTATTGTAGAGTTTGCGGATAAACTAAAAAGAATGGGAGATAAAGAAGATTGGAAAGCAGCGAAGGCAATGGAGCCGAAGTTGAGAACTTTCGTACCTGTTGTTGTAAGAGGTGAAGAAGGTGAAGGAGTTCGTTTTTGGGGATTTGGTAAAACAGTATATCAAGAAATTCTTGGATACATTGCTGACCCTGATTATGGAGATATCACAGACCCAAGTGGTGGTAGAGATTTAACAATCGAGTATAAATCAGCAGAAGAAGCTGGAACTACTTATCCAACTACTACTATTAGAGTTAAACCAAAAGCTACACCAGTAAGCGAAGATGCTGAAAAGGTAACTAAATGGATTGAATCACAAACTGAAATTACAGATTTATATTCTGAATTATCTTATGATGAATTAAAATCAGTATTAGAAGGATGGTTGAACCCAAGTGGTGAGGGAAAAGAAGAAACTGTATCTCAGTCTACTTTATCTCAAAGTACACCTACAACTCAACCAGAAAAAGTTGCACCAACTACAACAGAATCAGCAAAGAAAACTGATGATGTAGCAGCAGCATTTGATGACTTATTTAACAACTAAACCAAACTAAATGGCGAAAAAGAAAGCAAAAGAGCTTGACTTGGCAGATATTCTGGCTGGTGAACTCAACAAACAATCGAAAGATTCCAAAGTAGCATTTTTTCTTAATGATGATGAAGCTCCTACAAATGTAGATGGGTGGATATCGACAGGATGTGCAATGTTGGATGTTGCAGTTTCTAATCGTCCTTATGGTGGTTTACCTATTGGTAGAATAACTGAAATCACAGGATTAGAACAATCAGGAAAATCATTAGTATCAGCACACCTCCTTGCGGAAACACAGAAACAAGGTGGTGTTGCTGTTCTTATTGATACAGAAACCGCAGTAAGTAGAGAATTTTTAGAAGCAATCGGTGTTGACGTTTCTAAACTTCTTTATGTTACCGCAGATTCGGTTGAACAAATCTTTGATTTCACAGAAACTATCATTGAGAAAGTTAGAGAAACTTCCAAAGATAAAATAGTAACAATAGTAGTAGATTCAGTTGCGGCTGCTTCTACAACTAATGAAT
>Ga0257110_1000226_pt1 | contig 29423 bp, 39 predicted proteins | sample LP_taG_7_FD_190184 | JGI IMG/M metagenome (GOLD analysis project Ga0257110, IMG submission 190184) | Marine microbial communities from Northeast Subartic Pacific Ocean, Canada - LP_J_2015_P26_10m | ecosystem: Environmental > Aquatic > Marine > Oceanic | place: Canada: Northeast Subartic Pacific...
AATAACTTTTTATTTATTATATTATAGTGCAATCTTGCTGTGATTTACGTGAGATTTACGCGTGATAGTGTGCGAACTTGTTGTTAGGGGTTCGGGGTTTCCCCGAGAGGGGTTCGGGGTTTCCCCGAGATAGTGTGCAATCTTGCTGGGATTGGTGTGGGATAGTGTGTAATCTTTCTGGGATAGTGTGCAATCTTGCTGGGATAGTGTGTAATCTTTCTGGGATAGTGTGCAATCTTGCTGGGATAGTGTGTAATCTTTCTGGGATAGTGTGCAATCTTGCTGGGATTGGTGTGGGGGTTATCCCGTGAGGAGTGCCTTTTTTTCAGTATAGTGTTATACTGTGTGACCTACTGTGATAGTGTGCGAACTAACCCCGCACCAGTTTACCCGCCAATTAACTACCAATCCCTAGTTAAATTACTAACATAGTGCACACTACCCTATATAGGCTAACCCAGAAATGAGTGAGATAATGAGAAATGAGTAAGGAAAACTATAGGGGGTTTATTATATTTCGTTAATATATAATGGGTAAATTTAGAAAAAGAACTCGACGAACAAGAAAAGGCGGCGGCATATTTACAAATTATCTACCAGAATATATACGTACATATCTACAGAAAAGGAATTCCAAAAAGAACGATGAAGTTGCGGGTCCTCTTGAGGACCAGGAGGCGGATCCTCTTGAGCAGATGAGTGAGGAGCAGGAGGCGGAGAAAATCAAGAATGATATGGTGGCGGTAATGGAGAGTCGTAGTAGTAATCCACGGGAGATGAAGTCGGGCGACATCTTTCTGACCTTGGTTAACAAAAAGGTCGATGACGACAGCGACGAGCTGGGATTCATGCAAAACGACTTCATCAAGGCCGACACCGCGCACGAGGACGGCAACGGCTACTGGTTCGGGACGAACCTCAGGACCAAGAAGAACGGCAAGTTCCTCGTGAGCCACGTCGACACGAGACCGAGTGATTCAGCGCATGCGTGGGGGTTTAAAGATAACCGTCAATACAACCCAACTTACACGGAGAGTGACATACGTCTCGCCCAGGCCGTAAGAGGAAATTTTCAGGAATACTATAACCACTCCGGCGCCACAGAAGCTGGTAGAATAGAAGCTACTGGGCATATAAATGAAATAAATAACTACGTTAACGGGTATTTGGACCTGCGGGCAGATTCGGAAGAGAGGGAGGGTTTTCGTGGCGATGACGACGACGACGACGACGACGACGGTGGCGGTGTCAGTGGCGGTGGCGGTGTCAGTGGCGGTGGAGCAAAAGCAAGAGGGCGTCGTGTCAGAAAAACGAAACGACGGGGTGGAGGAAAGAGAAAATCCCGGAGAAAACGCAGAAAATCCCGCGCAAAACGCAGGAGAACTCGCCGCTAATACCGTGCGAACTAGCGCGCCCCCATGCTAGTGTATAAACTAGGGATTACTAGTCTATACACACTATTAAATAGGGATTACTAGTAGGATTAACTAGTATAGTATATAACACCCTGTATAAGGCTAACTCAGAAATGAGTGAGATAATGAGAAATGAGTAGGAAAACTATTGGGGGATTTATTTTGTTTCGTTTATATATAATGGGTAGATTTAGAAAAAGAAAAACTCTTAGGAAAAGAAAAACTCTTAGGAAATCACTTAGGGGAGGGGCACTCACGAAGTTGCCGCCTTTGGATGTGGAGAAGGAGTCGAATGAGATACGGGAGAATGAAAGACGGAAGGTGGAGGCGGCGGAGCGAAAGGAGGCGGAGAAGTGGGAGAATGCTACGAATCTTTTCGAGAAGGACTTTGAGAGACATCAAGTTGGTGACAGGAGGTGGGATGAATTAATCACTGAGATCGAAAGGGAGGGTGGTCGTAGTCCTGCTTTACATGCCCTGATCTATGTGGCTTTGAAAGAGGAGAATGTGGAGAAGAGGGAAGCGCTCAGGAATATACTTGCAAAAAATGAACCCATAAAAAAACAAAAGTTATCATCTAATGAGTATAATAATTTTTTTCAGCAGGTCACACAAGATCTTAATGAGGCGGACGAACAGCATCGGCGACGCATGCACCCGGTGGCGGCGGCGGCGGAGGATGACGATGATGATGACTATCATGATGCCTGGCTTGATGTTGCGAATCCGACGAGTAGGATGGGCAGGGCTGCGGGGTTTAAACAGCATGCCATGAGCGGGGCGGTTAATGATCGCCACATGGCGTGGAAGGAAAGGAGTGGAACATACGGCGGGAAAAAATCCCGGAGAAAACGCAGGAAAAAATCCCGCGCAAAACGCAGGAGAACTCGCCGTTAATACCGTGCGAACTAGCGCGCTATTATAGTGTATAAACTAGGGATTACTAGTCTATACACACTATTAACTAAGGATTACTAGTAGGATTAACTAGTATAGTATATAATCCCTATATAGGCTAACTCAGAAATGAGTGAGATAATGAGAAATGAGTTAGGAAACCCTATCGGGGGAAACCCCCGAACCCCCTTGCCAGGATTCAAATACTTAATCCCGGATAATTCCGCGCTTATTCGTGGGAGAATCTCTCCAAGATCTTATCAAGAAACTTTTATTAAAAGTGTTCCACCTAAAGGTGCATCAAAGGTAGATCATGAAGTGATTCATTTTCCTTTTTAGTTTATCGGGGGATACCCCCGAACCCCCTCCTGGGATTCAAATACTTAATCGGGGGTAAATCTGCGTGCGTATCTTGTGTAATATACCCGTCATTATACTGTATTAACTAGTAATCCCTAGTTAATTGTGTGTATATACTAGGGATTACTACTAGGATTAACTAGTATAGTATATAACCCCTATATAAGGCTAACTCAGAAATGAGTGAGATAATGAGAAATGAGTAAGGAAACCCTATCGGGGGAACCCCCGAACCCCCTTGCCAGGATTCAAATACTTAATCCCGGATAATTCCGTGCTTATTCGTGGGAGAATCTCTCCAAGATCTTATGAAGAAACTTTTATTAAAACCCTTCCACCTAAAGGTGCATCAAAGGTAGATCATGAAGTGATTCATTTTCCTTTTTAGTTTTGAGAAGAAAAGTTGGAGAGATTATCGGGGGAACCCCCTCCTGGGATTCAAATACTTAATCGGGGGGTAAATCCCCGCGCGTATCTTGTGTAATCCCCGCGCGTATCTTGTGCAATCCCCGCGCGTATCTTGTGTAATCCCCGCGCGTATCCCGTGCAATCCCCGCGCGTATCCCATGCAATCCCCGCGCGTATCTTGTGTAATATACCCGCCATTATAGTGTATTAACTAGGAATCCCTAGTCATTTGTGCGTATATACTAGGGGTTACTACTAGGATTAACTAGTATAGTAGATAACCCCCCTATCGGGGGAACCCCGAACCCCTTGCCGGGATTCAAATACTTCATCCTGGGTAAATCCTGCGCGCTAATCCCTCCAACATCTTATTAACTAACTTTTATATAACCTACATATAAACCTCCCTCATCCCCATTCCTTTTCATAAACAAAACTTCGACACATTACCCCACTTTACTGCTTCTCGGGGGATACCCCCGAACCCCCAACACGGGGATTTCTTCCAGTCATAAGAAAAAAAGGGAATTACCTGCAAAGGAATTGGAGGAATTTAAGATTGAACGTTACCAAGATAACATGGAAGTTGTTGATAGTTTAATACATAGCATAGAAGGAGATATTGAAAAGTATAAAGCACATATAGCTGATGAAAAAAGAAACTTCAATAATTGCTTGACGGATCAAAGGATCGTCAATAAATTCAAGATAAGGGATTTCATATATTGGATACGGAGGAAAATGTGGCAAAATGATTGGAATAAAATATCTGAATCGATAACAACAAAAAGGAGAAGGAAAGGTCTATTTACTGTCATTAAAACAAATGATGTCGGTAAAACAAAAAAAAACGTCGTAAAAAAAGTCGTAGAAGAAGAAGAAAATCAAAACAGTTAGTAAAAAGGAAAAGTAAAAGTCGTAGTAAAAGTCGTAGAAAATAATCAAATAAATATTTATAATTTTTATTTAGTTGATTTACAATGCAATTATGTTTTTAGTTTCAGGGTCCCAATTGCAAATGTGATTTTGTGTTTCCGGATCATATAATTCGTTATCATTGGTTTTCCAATACTTTACTCCATCGTGAATGAATTCCACTGCTTCTGTGGCGTCATCATCATCGCTGTCATCGCTGTCATCGCTGTCATCGTTGTCATCGTTGTCGACCTCATTGACACTTTTACCTTTTTGCATTTCTTGGTGTTCTTCGTCAATAGAAATGCCAGAGGGAGCTTCTTGTTTTGTTTCAGTATTAGTGTTTCCATGTATAATATTTCCAAGCAAAGTGCCCGAATTAGTGTCTACGACCACTGCTTTTTTTCCTGCAGGTCGTCCTCGTTTTTTTGGTTTGTCATCTTCTGAACTTGTATCATCTACAACAGTAGACTGAACTTTCTTGGGACGTCCCCGAGGTTTTTTGATAACTTCAAACATTTCATCGGGGATTACAATATTCATTTCCCTTGCATAATTGAGAACCGCCTGTTTTTCAATGTTCTTTTTATCGATAATATTTCCATAATGAACCAATGGTTTTCCTCCGGCGCCTTTGAACTCTGGTTTGAGGCGGTCTTCCACGGTTCCGTAAGGAAATCCATGATGTTCTTCATTCTTTTTCATACAAACCTCACACCACATACCACCGTCTTTGCGCGTATTTTCACACTGTGTAAATAATCCCAAATTATAACTAAGTGCACAGCAATTTTCTTGGTTAACAACGCCAGTCCACGGCAAAGGTATGCGCCTTGCGCGACCCTTGCGTGGTTTATCGCCAACTTCTTTCTTTGTTTTGGCAGCTGGCGCCTTTTTCTCTGTATTTCCTACAAGATATTCCATTGCTTCATCGTGATCGAATCCATATTTTACAGAAAGTTCACGGACAAGGAGGCTAGTGGCGCGGTTGATGCTCTTAATGGCAGACATGATGTTTCTGCCTTCTTATTTTTAAGAAAATATTTTTCAATTTTTTCTGACGAATTCAATTTTTTCTGACGAATTCAAATTTTCCGCGTGAAAATTTCAGAATTTTTCTAAATAATATAGCCAAGAAAGTATTTTAAACAATCTCTCCAAGTATAGAATATGAATCATCCTAAGAACGAAATTATACCATGGGTAGAGAAGTATAGACCTTCAAACTTTGAGGATATTGTTTTGGATGATATGAACAAGCACATTCTAAAGAACATCGTAGAATTAAATTACTTTCCAAATCTATTGTTTTACGGTCCGCCTGGTACAGGAAAAACCACCACAATCATTAATTTAATTAATATGTATCAAGAGAGATATAATCAAAAGAAAAAAGAGCTAGTTATACATTTAAATGCATCAGATGAGCGAGGCATAGACGTGATACGTAATCAAATCAATCAATTTGTAAATTCAAAGGGATTATTTACGAACGGAACGAAATTTATTGTATTAGACGAGGTAGATTACATGACAAAAAATGCGCAACAAGCGTTAAAACATTTGTTGCAGATATATACAAAAGATGTGAGGTTTTGTTTAATTTGTAATTACATAAGTAGAATAGATTCTACATTACAAAATGAGTTTGTTAAATTAAGATTTGATAAACTTCCAAACGATAAAATACATAATTTTATAAATAAGGTAAATATTGGAGAACAGTTGAATTTAAACGATGGAATTCTTACAAACATACAAGAAAAATTTAAATCAGATATTAGAGCTATGATAAATTACATGCAAACCAATCAAGATAATATAAACAATAATTATATTATAAGTAATAAGAACTTTTCATTATTATATAAGAAATTAAATAAAAATGAAGCAGAGATTAAAAAATACATTAATATTTTATCGTCTGATTACAATATGGACAAAAAAACAATTATAAAAAATTTTTTAAATTATATAATCGAAAATCATATTGAAATTATATCATGTGAGTTATTATCATACATAGAAGACATCATGCATGATAATACAATTGAACCGGAACTATTTGTATATGGTATTATATTAAAGTTAAAAGACTTACTGACTTAAACTATAGTATCTATCCATTCTTATTTTTATGGTATTAATAAATTTATCTTGTGGGCTTGACTTTGTAGGGTCAAAGGGAACTGCACTTAAGGAATATTCATCTTGTGTCTTAGTATTAGAAGTTGCGGAATTTGTTGGCGACGATTTAATGAATTCAAATAACTCTTTCTTATTAAATGAGGAAGTTTCTATTTCCCGTTTCAACATAATTTATATATTTAAAAAGAAAATAATTGAAGCAGATTTAAAGGTATTTAAATAGTATTATTAATGAATATAGAAGAGGAATGGGAAAGTTTCTGTAATGATACCAAAAATTTTAAAACTATAGATAAAAAAAAAGAAAATGTTAAACAGGAAAACATTCCTAAATGTAGTGATATTTATATATCTACAAAAACAAACATTATCTATTTAACAAATGAAGTGGATTTAAAAGAATGTTTTTGGAAAATTCCTGTTATTAACTATTGTCATCCAATAGAAGGTGTTGTAAAAAAACAAATGAAATATAATTTTGTAACTAATGAAGAAGTATCAGCGGTTGAAGAACTTTTAAAAAAAGAAAAAATGGTTGAACAATATTCCATTATAAAAAACAAATCAAAAAACAAGTTTAAAGATGTAAGAAAAATAAGTATTGGAATAAGTAAAAAAGATATTATAAATAGTAGAAGCAAGAAAAAAAGTGCATTTTACAACTGTTTTGTTTTGCTATTAAGGTTAAACATAAATGGTATATTTAAAGAAATGCATGTCAAAATATTTAATACAGGTAAATTAGAAATACCAGGAATACAAACGGATCTATACATGAATAAAACGCTTGATAAAATAATAAACATCCTAAATAGTATATGTAATATGAATACGAAAATAAAATATGATACATGCGATACGGTTTTAATAAATTCAAATTTTAAATGTGGATATTATATAAATCGGGGAAAGTTATATGATATATTAAAATATAAGTATAAGATTCATACATCATATGATCCCTGTTCATATCCAGGAATAATGAATAAATTTTGGTATAATCGTGAATTACCAGATGATAAACAAAGTGGAATAGAAATACCAGGCAGCAATTCTATGGATATATCATTTATGATATTTAGAACAGGAAGTATATTAATTGTAGGGAAATGTGATGAGCATATACTAAATATAATATATAAGTTTCTAATTAATTTATTTAAGGAAGAATATTACAATATATGTCAGCATACTGATATAACTGAAGTTTCAAAAGAAAAAAAGAAAAGGAAAAAGTATATTCATATAGATGTGTCAGTTTAATATAACTTGAATATTTTTAATATAATTTATACTATCTTTACATTCTTGAATATCATGAATGTTTTTTAAAATTTTTTTTTCGTTTATATTTTTCATTGAAGAAATTTTTTTTTTAAAATCAATTAAAAATTTTAATGTGGTATCTATTGATATATTAAAACCAATAATTTTTATAAATAAGCAATGAATAATATATAATTTACTGTTGTATCCATTTAATTTGTCATCTAAAGTATCAAATAATGTATTTATTTGCTTAATTTGAAAAATAAATTGTTCATTATTAAAATCATTATGAAAAATAATATATTCCATACTAGTATTTAACAGATTAATACTGTATGTAAGAGATAATAATAATTGTTTTTCTCTATCATTGATAGAATGATTTTTTTTTCTGTCAGTATTTATATCAAATATAGTTTTCTTATAAACAAATAATATGGCATCTTTGGAATTTAATTGTAGAAATCCTTGACTATCTTCTCCAATTTGACCTATAAATTCAATGTAATAAAATATGGACTGTTTTGAATTCAAAAAGGCTACATCTAAGTTCTTTAAATATAACAACAACATATAAAATACATTACTTATAGTTTGAAATCCCTTTATAAAAACAAATTTATTGTATTCCGTATAATTATTTTGAAAATTTTCATGAAAATGATTCACATATTCATAAAACAACGCTTTTAGTTTATCATTAACATCAAGAAAATTTTCTTCAATAGAAGAATTATAATTTTCTATATTAGTTATAGAATCTATCATATTATATATACATTTCATTATATTGTTTTAAATCAATAAGTATTTAAAGAAATATAAAAAAATTGTAGTATAATGACAGAAGTATCCGCAAAACAGGAATCTAGTTATAGATTACCTTCAAATTTAACTTTACAGCATGCATCTAAACTTGCTATTGTAGAGGACCGCCCCATTATGCTGGACTATTGGGCAGCATCACTTGAAAAAAACATTGTAATTGGTGTTAAGGACGACAATGAAAAATTACTTGTAAAAAGCGAAGACGAATATACAAGTCCAATTAGTAAAATTTTTAAAGTGGAAACTGAATATATCATAGTTACAGAGAATTCTCTTTACGTCGTAGATGTAAATTGTCCAACGAGAAGAATATCTTAAATAATAATATTTTTGTGAAAATCTATTATTATTTCTTTTTTTCGTGAGCAGGAGGAATATACGTATTATTAAAGTACCAGTATATAAAATAGAACACAACCAAGATTATATATATATCTTCGGTTATTGGAGTTGTCATATATAAAAATAAGAAAAACCAAAATATATAGATACTTTTGTCAGGAATCAATGTATTATATAAAAATCTAAATACTTTTACTAGTGTTAAATAAATAACAAAAGGAGAATATATAATAAGTATAGCTAAAAAGGGGAAAACAAGTGCGTATGAAGCTACTAAAATATCTATCATGATATATATATATAATATTAAAAACACATGTCTGTGTGGCGCAATGGAAGCGCGTCTGACTTCTAATCAGAAGGTTGCGGGTTCGAGTCCCGCCATAGACTTATAGTAATTCCTCTATTTTATTTAAAGTATCTTCCGTTAATGTTTTAGGAAATTCTATTTTAAATATAATAATTAATGAACCACATGATTTTTCTCTTTTTATGCCTAGTTTAGGTATGATTTTTTCTTGTCCTGGATTTATAATATTGCCTTTATTATTATTAATATTATAATTCATACCACTTAAATGCTTTAGCTCAAAAGAAAATCCACATAATGATTCTTTAAGAGACAATTTTTTTGTATATATAATATCTAATCCATTTCTTTTATACATTTCGTGTTCTTCGATTTGAATTCTTACTTTAACATCTCCACGCAGGTCCCCTTTATTTATGACATTTCCTTTCTTTGAAATTTCAAAAATTTCATCATTGTCTACGCCTTTTGGTATTTCAAGATACATCGTTTCATGTTCAGTTACTTTAGAATGATTTGAATATTGTATCCATCTTTCTATTTTTATGGGTATATTACAACCAGTATACGCATCTTCTAAGCGAATTGTCACTGTTTGAAATATTGGTTCTGGTTTAGATAACATATTATTATAATTTCTTGATGGAGATTTCCCTATATTTGTAAAAATCTTAGCAGAACCACCGGGTATGGGAATATCAAGTCCAGGAACATCACTAAAACCATTAAAGAACATATTAAATATGTCATCTGGATTAATTTCTACTACTCCTTCTCGTGGACCTCCATGAAACCCCATATTCATAAAAGGATTATTTCTTGTTAGGTCGTATATTCGTTTTTGTTCGGAATCTCCTAAAACTTCATAAGCCTGATTTATCCTTTTAAATTTTACATCAGCTTCTTCTGTATTGTTTTTATCAGGATGCCATTTCATACACAACCCACGATAAGCTTTTTTAATAGTAGACGGATCAGAATCCGGATTAACACCTAGTTCTTCATAATAATTCATAATACTTATTACAAACAAAAACTTAAATACTTATTAACTTATTTATTTATATGGATGATTCATTTATAAATAGATATAAACCAAAAAAATTAGATGATTTATATCTTGATAAACAACTAAAAGTAACCATTAATACCATAATAAAACTTAATTTTTTAAATATTTTGATTGTTGGAAATTCAGGATGCGGCAAAACGTCATTAATTAATATTATACTTTCCATGTACTATGGTAATGAATTTGAAAAAAATAAAAATAACATAATGTATATTAATAACCTAAATGAACAAGGCATTCAATATTTTAGAACAGAGGTAAAAACATTTTGCCAAACCACAAAATCTAAATTTAAAAAGACAATTGTAATTGATGATATTGATTTAATTTATGAACAAAGTCAACAAGTATTTCGCAATTGTATTGATAAATATAAAAATAATGTTCAATTCATATGTTCATGCACCAATACACAAAAAGTAATTGAAAGTATACAGTCCAGATTAGATACTATAAAAATAAATCCTATTAGTATGAATTCACTTACTAGCATATTAAATATTATATGTGAAAATGAAAAGTTTGATATTACCAAAGAAGCGGAAAATGAAATTATACGTTATTCCAATTATTCCATTAGGATATTAATTAATTATTTAGAAAAAATCAAATTAATTAATAAAAAAATAAATTTAGATTATGTACAAATAATATGTACAAATATCTGCGACAGCGATTTTGAAGATTACACCATATTTTGCAAAAAAAAACAATTACATAATGCTATTAAATCTATACTCGTACTTCTTAAAAGAGGGTTTTCCGTTATGGATATTCTTGACAGTTACTTTACCTATATAAAGTTCTCTCCTATTTTAAACCAAAAAGAAAAATATGAAATTATACGAGTTCTATGCAAATATATAACTATATTTCATAATATACATGAGGATGAAATAGAATTATCTTTATTTACAAATAATGTAATTAATATATTAAATAATAATATATGACAAATCAAATATTTAAAAACATCGTTCCAAATTCTTTTATTTTTAATTTTCTTGATAAAATATGTTTATTTAAAAATACAAATCATTATATTATAGATGATTCATGCTATAAAAAAGCTATATTTTTAAATATATTAAAATCTTTTTGCGATAATCTTAAAAATTATTACCATAAATCTAAACATCATTATATCACAAGAGAATTAAATTATTCAAAATTCATGACTATCATAAGACAAATCTGTAAAAAAAATAAAATTGCAATTACTTCACAAATAAAATATGATAAATCTAAATATTGTATAAATTATTTTATATATTTTTGACTGTGTTAGATAATAAAAAATATTTACATAAAATAGTGTCACAATTAAATATTTCATCTTCAGTAAACTTACAAAACCAATTATATGCATGTCGCTTTACTAACACAGCGTGATTTATGTAAATCCCATAAAGAGAAGGGTCAAATTGTATAAATTCTGTTGAAAATAAATGCTCTAATTTAATTGGCATCATATTTGCATCCTTTATTCCTATTAATTTTCCATCTACTATATTTATTTTTAATTGTCTATTTAATTCATACAAATATGTTTCGTTTGTTCCTACAATATCAGATTCCGATGTTACATCTTTCGATATAAGCTTTTCGTTCTCCGTAACCATTTCACATATTATTTCATTATCTTTTCTTGCGCCAAAAAATTCTAATCCTGGTACAAACGAGGATTGTATGAGAGAACTATTTGTTTTTTCTACAACAAACGGTAGATTATTCACACATCCGTCTTCCATAAATGGTTTTAAAGATTGCAAACAAAGAAAAGATGAAGGAACAAACATTCCGCCATAATATTTAATTAATTTTAATTTGGCAAGATGTCTTACCTTTTCTTTTACAGGAGAACCCATAGTTTCTAAGTTATGTTGCCATTCTGGTATTAATGTTTTGAAAGATGTATCATCTATTAAACATATTTTAAAGTCATTGCCACAATGTTTAATAATACTTGATATTGTTAATTGAATATAAGATAAATTTAAATCTTTGCTGGTTCTCGAGTAAAATGATTTCCATTTTCTTGCATTTATTTCATAGGGAACATGAATCCATAATATGGGAAGAGAAGATCTTGCTATATCTGTTTCATTCAATAAAAAATTTCTTATTAATTGCGCATTCTTAGTTTCATCATTATAATCATATTTTTCAAGAAAGCGATTATAAAAAAATCCCATAACCATTAAAATTATAAAAATAAATACACGATTTATTATAAGGTCCAGCATATATATATACAAAATATATTTATTCATTTAAAATTCTGTTAAAATGTTTGGAAATATTCTGGTTTATGTTCCTTGAATGCTCGCTTTGTTGGGCTAATCTAAATGCTATATTCGAACTTAATTTTATATTTTTATCTTCTTGTTGTTTTAAAAATGTAGACACTTCTGTATTATTCATTGGATTCATATTCTGCACATTTCGTGCATTTTTAAGTTCCATTACTGTATTATATGAGCTACGACTATGTAAATCTTCTTGAGAAACAGGAACCACCGTTTCCACATGAGCCCTTTTTAAATCTTCATACGGCAACTTACTAAATATATCAGATGAATAATATGTTGGACGACTTCTTGTTAAGTCATAATTTGAAGAACTGTTCATTGGTTCAAAATCTTGATGTAATACTACTTGTCGCATCTCCCTTTTTTTTTCATCAATGATTTGATTCATCTGCGAAACATTTTTTGCGGAATAAGTATTTAAATTATCTCCACTGGATAACCACTCTGTATATCCGCCATCATTATCATCGTCATTCATACGATTCTCATTAAATATTTTGTTAAATTTACTGTTAAAATCTTGAGAATTTGTAAATTTCTTTATTCTATCCTCCTCGTGTATAGATTTTTTTACTTCTTCTATATCTGGACTATATTCGGTATCTCCATGTTTGACTTGTTTGTTTCTAAATTGATATACATAAAATAATATCTTATATGCTTTTGTATAAAAAAGAAAAATATCTGGAGATAATCTTGACTTATCTGGATGCGTCATTAATACTATTCGTTTTGCTTTTTTCATATCATGATCCTTTAAATCATGGGAAACTTTGAATAAGTTTAGTATGTCTTTTAAATCATAATTATTTATATCCAAATCTAATGAATCCATTATTATATAAAAATAACACATATTTATATAATATTAAACCAACCCATTGAAAAACACCTTTATTTTTTCTTTATCTGCACCAATTACACTATAATCTGCACCAACCATTGTATTTCCCTTCTTCCATGCTAAAATAGCAGGAATAGATGAAATCTGTTTTTTTGTTTTTAAATAAGCAAATAATTCAAAATTATCATCTACATCTAAATCATAACACAGCACATTTTCAGGTAAACTATTGAAATGTTCATACACATCCTCGTGAATTAATTTACATGGAGCGCACCATTCTGCACCGAATTTAATGACTATGAATCCAGGATTCTTCTTTAACAAACCATTAAATTCCGTTTTATCCTCTATTGTATCCCCTATTTCTTTCACCATTATATTTAGTATTGTGTAATATTTTATATTTAAATCTTATTTATTATTATAAACAATGAATCCATTCCCTGAAGAGTTAGTAAAACATCTTCCTGTTGTCGTAATTATGGTTCCATTATGTTGGGGAATATTAGAATTAAGAAAACTAAGAATAGAATTAACTCGTTATAAACCCTTACTTCAAAATTTTAATACCACCCTAACCGACGCATCCGCTAAATTTAATGATATTAATCATAAAAAGTTTGATAATTATCCTTTTTTTAAAGACATAAACGAAATTATGGTTAAAACAAATAAAATTATCAAATAATCCTTCAACACTTTAATCCTAGATATTGCGAAATTAAATCACCTTCTTTATATCCAAGTCTTAATCTTAGTGTTTTTTTGGAATTATAATGAACCGGAATCCACAGATATGCTTGTGCCGTTATTTTGTTTGTCTGTGTTGGTATTGATGAAAAAAAAAGACGCACTAAATGAAATAAGCCCAGAAATTCATAATAAATTGCTTACCTATACCATTGAACACTTTAATACAAAAACATAAGGAAAGCAAAGTAAAAACAACATTAATGTACTATTTTTTTTAATGTATGTGGCAAAGTATAAAAGTTTTTATGTGTTTCTTCCAATAGAACCAAAGAATGTGCTATTCCATCTATATGCCGAAATTCTCCTTTAAATATTCCTCTTTTTTGGTGCATGTCATCATCAGGATTGATGATGATAACATAGCTATCTATTTCTAACTGAATAGACTCGGTCACAACAGGTACGATTTTTGCTTCACGAAACAGCATTTTTTATGTATAGTCTATCCCTTCGTTATATAATTTTATTTCAATTTTATTTGCGTTTCTTTCCATTTTCTTTACATTTTTATCAATAAATTATTTTTTTAAGATCTTCATATTCAATAAACAAAATCGACAAGATGGCAAATCCTATACCAATCAGTTTCGTTTGACTGACTTTTTCCATATCATAAATTCCTAAACCTGTCACCAAAATAATGGTAATAATGTTATATAACGCATGCGTATGAACCATACCCTTTGTAACAAAAAGAACCGAATGCATCAGTCCTACAAAAACAAAGGCTATTGCTCCGTATAAAAATGTAGAATGCTTGGAAACATAAAATCCATACATCTCCACAAGTGCGGTGATCAATAATACTCCATAAAATATAAAAGGATTCTGTAAATCTAATTTCATTAATGTAATCCTATATTATTTTTTTATGTTTACATATATTAAGTATTCCCATGCAAAAAAAAACTAAAAAACTTTTTAAGAAAAAATCAAAACCGTTTAAGAAAAAATCAAAACAGTTTAAGAAAAAATCAAAACAGTTTAAAAAACAAAATAAAAAAAGACTAACTTTTAAAAAGAAAAAGATAGGTGGATATTTTTTTAAAGAAGATAAGCCTTTAGTATTCGACCTGCCATGGAAATATCCAACAACAACATGGTTTGCTATCGCAAAGAAAGGAAGTGAAACCAGACGAGATGATGAAGATGGATCATTTTTTCCAGGCATGGAAAAAAATATAAAAATAAATAAAAATGATTGTAACTGCGATGATACCAATGAATCTTCCAAAGATACAGATATTAAAACGGAATCTCTAGATAAAAGTAAATTTTATAACTTAGTAGATTTTAAATTTTTAAAACATCCAATACATTCCTGGTTTGTTGTTTCCAAAGATGGTGCAATACAAAGACGATTAAATAGCGATACTTCCAATAAAGAAGGTTGTAACTGCGAAGAAGAAAAAGAAGGAGATAAACCTCCCCCCAAAAAAAAAATATCAAAAAAAAAACCATCGAAATAAATTTTTCATATCATATTATATTATATGAAATATTTAGAACTTTCATATTTCTTTTCTGTATTCGTTCAACTCATTACATTAATTTTTCAACACGCAGGTCTTAGTATTTCTGTAGAACAAAAGCATGAACCTTTAAAAAAGGCACTTGAATGGGAATATTATGTAAGTATTATCGAATTTGCAACCTATCTATGGATAGGGACTGTTTTATATAAAGTAAATGAAATTACCCCCAGAAGATATTTAGACTGGTTTATTACCACAAATATACTTCTTCTAACTACAGGAATATTATTTATTTATGAAGCCAATAAAGAAAATGGATTTAAAAAAATACAAAGCGGAACTGAAATAATAGTCGAAAACATGGACACATTTACAAAAATTCTAGCGGGAAATAATCTTATGCTTTTAGCGGGTTTTCTTGGCGAAACAAAACGTATTAACCATTTTACCGGTCTTTTTGTAGGACTATTCTTCTTCGTATTCCAATTCTATACAATGTATGAAGAGTTAGCAAAGAAATCCAATTTTGGAACGGACTTCTTTGTTGGATTCGTTATTGTATGGATACTATATGCAGTTGCCTACATGACCGATAGCGAAACAAAAAACATCATGTATAATCTGCTGGATCTTGTATCAAAGAATGTCTTTGGACTTTATTTACTACATAGACTTTCACAAGTGTCTTTATAATCGATATAAAATTGAAACTCCAAACTAAATTTGTAAATAATACAAATACATGCCCGAAATAGAATTTCCAGAAGAAATTAAAAACCATATTCTATCCTATTTACCAGTAACTCCAAGATTTAAATTTGATACATACAAACAATGTGTTCTTCATGAAATACTATATAAATTTATGAACGGACCAAAACCTTCCCCATCAAAAATATATATGGTTTGTAAAGCTATAGGAGAATTTCAATTCTATATACATAATTATTATTTAAAAGATAATAATTATTTACAAAATGAAGATGGAGATACGCCACTTCATATTGCGTACTTTTATAAAAATAGATGGGCAATTTCACTACTAGAAATATCAAGCCCTGAAATGAAAAATATTTGTAATAATAATGGATTATTACCTAGTTCTATGTCAAATTATAATGATATAATGTTACTAGAAATTGATTATCCTCAAGAAATGACTAATCCTAATGCATCTTATTTAGCCCATTATTAGTTTATCCTTCTACAAGTTCTTCTAATTCATCGATATCAATCCGCGGCAAATCTACATGCGCTTCCCAAAAATATTTACAGAACGCCCATTTAAAACCAAAGTTATCAGGATACCATTCTTTTTTTTCTTTTATTTTTAATTGTGTCGAAATAGGTAAATACTTTTGACTTTGATTTGGTAAAACATAACACAATTGAACCGTTGAAGATATTGGATTAAATGATTTTGTCTCGACAAATTCTGTATCAAAAAAAGGTATGTATTTAAATAGGTCTTCTAATAAAGGAGGATAATCATAGTTGTATTTCCATCTCCAATCACAGCATCCTATGGTATAATACTTAAATGTCCACTCTAACGCCTCCAAAAAATTAATACATATTTGTTTTTTTAAGTCATCTGTAATCTCAATATCAAATAAAGCCTTATAATATCGTTCCTGCCACCCGTCCTCATTTGGATCAATAAAAAATTCCAAGGACCTATCTATTGTTGGAATATTTAAAAACTTAAATTGTATATCTTGAAGTGTATCTGTTTTATAATGTCTTTTCCTGAATTTCATTTTATATTCGTGTTGAATGTATGCATGTTCGTTGTTTTTAAGATATTCAACAAATAAGCGAAAATTTTTCCAGTTTATTTTATTATTATCTATAATTGTTTTAGATTTGGTTCCAAGTGTTGATGAATATGCATCAAGTAAATAGTCTATTCCATTTGTTCTAATATTAATAGCCGGAAAATGTGGAATAAAATCATTCCCTAACATGAAAGTAATAAAGATATAATCGTGTAATTTATTAATATTATCATTTTTAAAATTCATATTCATTTCTTCTGTTATAGTATTTGCCAATTCATAAATATCTATGATATATAATTCATTTGGTTTCAAGTTTTTATCTATTGTTTTAATAAATTCTGGTGTTTCGCGAAATAAATACATATTATTACTATACGTAAGATGGTTTATCGTAAGCATAATTAAATCAGCATCAAGTCCATATATAATAGTATAAAAATCCTTATAAAGATGAGAATATTCTCTTATATGCTGATATAATTTATGTTCACCTTCGCCATGTTCATCGCTTGTAGAAACAATTAACTCTTTGACACCAAATTTTTCAGGAGTATCAAAATACGATATAATTTTAAGAGATAGTTTTTTCATAAATTCAGTTCCGGGCGTAATCTTAGTAGTATCCACACCTGATGTACCACCATATTCTTGTAAAATACTTTGCTCAAAACAAGATTTTTGCCGTCTATTTCTTTGTTGCTCAAGCTTTGCTACGGGCGCTACACCATCAAATGCAATATAAATTACATTTGTTGGTTTTACAAGAAATACGTATTGTTCAACTTTCTTACAAATCATTTTAAATATGATATCTTCTGTAATTTCCTTTTTTTCTTTTTCAAGAGTGCGAATAACATCATAAATAATGGAATTACAGTCAAATAACATGTTATGAACTTTATTAAGATACTCCAATTTTTTTATAATTTTAGTATGATTTTTTGCAATATATGCAAAATATGCAGGTATTCCCATTACTATTTATACTATTATTGTTTTTATATTATTATAAAAAATAATACTGCAATTATAAATTAATACAAAAAATATAATATATATATATCAAATATGAGAAAAAATGAGAAATTATCAAAATCTACAAAAGAAAAATTCCAGATTTTTGATAATTTTAGTAATAATATAGAAGAAAAACTTGATTTTTATCAAGAAACAATAAAAAAAACAATACTATCTACACAAAAATACAAATCATTAGATATTATGTCTGCAAATGAAACTAATATTTGTTTTCATAATCTTGAAAGTCTAATGAATAATTGTCTAGAAACTTCTAAATTAAAAAATAAGGACAATATTATATCTAATCTTCAAAAAATTAACAACAGTTTATATGACATATTTAAATCTCACGGTACAAAATATATATCGGACATCATAACAATATGTTATGGAAATAATTTTTTATCAAAACTAAAACAAGATGATAAATTTAACATTATAGAAAAATACATAAATCCTATATCCTTCAAAGTATTTAACGAAAGCCCTAAACCTAAAAAAAAGGTTCCTTTAATCAAAAACAAAATGATAGAAGATTTTATGATTGTTGATAATGCAAAAAATTTAGAATGTTTTGACCTTGGTAGGTCTAGTAAAAATTTTCAAGTAAAGGTATCGGGTATAAAATTTGTAATTAAAAATGAAAATGAAAATAAGATATTAATTATAAATGGAATATGTGAAGATCTAATGTCCAACTGTTTTACAGATTCCTATTTCAAACTTAAATTAAAAAACTTACACATAAATAAACCAAAAGAAAATGACTTTAATAGTGATATATTTGATAATTTCATAAATTCTTTATCCATAAAAGACCTTTTTATTTATGATTGTGAAGAAATATATTTAAAATTTGTTGGAACAATAAATCAAATAAGTATTATTAAACAAAAGGCAATTAGTCAAATTATTAAAGATTTTTTAACCTGTGAATTATTTAACCAGCGCAAAACAATTATACAATTATTGATCAATTATAAAGACAGTGAATTTCAATATCTTGCTTACTTACTTTATGACCTTTTATCTAATGATTCCAATGGAACAATTGATACTCAAGAACAAACTTGGTTATTTGATAGCCTACCGTGGAGTATTAAAAAACAATTTAGAATAGCAATGAAACAAACCATTCAATATACAAATAAATTAATTAATTTTGACACAAGTAAAATACCACTAGAACAACAAATATGTCTATTAAAAGCCGGAGATAATGTAAAAGAAAAGGCCATGACAAAATTAAAAGAAATTAAAGCAAAAAATGATGACACGGGTTCAAAAGCAAGACAATACCTCGAAGGACTATTAAAAATTCCATTTGGAATATATAGAAAAGAACCCATATTATGTATTCTTAAAGAATTAAATGTTGAATCAAAAGAACTTATAAAAAATATAAATTTAATCTTTAATAAAAATATTATCGAAAAACCAAATGCTTATCAGTTACTGGATGCATCAAATAGTGAATATTTAAATAATATTCACGAATCAATATTGGATTTATTAATAAAAGAGATCCATAAAACAAACAGAAATACAATTATTCAGTTTATAATAAATATAAATAAAACAATTAAAACTCAACAAATAAAAACTAAAAAAATAAACTATTCAAACAAAAAATTAAACGAATTAAAAAAAGAAATTGAAACTTTCGTTAAAAGTAATTCAAATTTAAATTGTATAAAAGAAATTATAAAGAAAACCCATATTCCTATTGATAATATAGATACCTTAATAAATATCCCATTAAAAATAAATGAAATAAAAAATGTGAATAAGAAAGTATCGGGATATGTCAGTAACATTAAAACCGTATTGGATAAATCCGTTCATGGACACGATAATGCTAAACGCCAAATTGAAAGAATTATTGGACAATGGATAAGTGGTGAACTAGATGGGTATTGTTTTGGATTCGAAGGACCGCCCGGGGTTGGGAAAACTTCCTTAGCAAAAAAAGGAATATCCAATTGTCTTGTTGACGAAAATGATGTTCCGCGACCATTTTCATTTATTGCTGTTGGTGGTTCATCCAACGGAAGCACATTTGAGGGGCATAATTATACCTATGTTGGTTCTACGTGGGGAAAAATAGCTGATGTTGTTATGGATAGCAAATGCATGAATCCTATTATATATGTTGATGAACTTGATAAAATCAGTAAAACCGAACACGGTAAAGAAATTATTGGTATATTAACTCACCTTATTGATTCTACGCAAAACAATTGTTTTCAAGATAAATATTTTAGTGGAATAGATCTTGACCTATCAAAGGCATTATTCATTTTTTCATACAATGACCCCAGTTCTATTGATAAAATATTATTAGATAGAATACACCGGGTTAACTTTAAAAATCTTGATATTAATGAAAAAATAACTATCACGCACAAATACTTATTACCAGAAATAAATATTAAAATGGGAATAGAAAATATCGTTATATTTTCAGATACAGTTATAGAATTTATTATAAATGAATATACTTATGAAGCAGGGGTTAGACAATTAAAGCAACATTTATTTGAAATCATCGCTGAGATAAACTTAAATATTTTAACAACAACATTTACGCACCCAACCCCTTATCAAATTACGGAAGACGATATTAAAAAAATATATCTAAAAAACAAAACTCCAATTAAAATTACATGTAAACATGATAAACCGATGGTAGGAATAATTAATGGTTTATGGGCAAATGCAAGCGGAAAAGGAGGCATCATACCTATTGAAACAAAATATTATGCAAGTAATACGTTACTAGAACTTAAACTGACCGGTTCACAAGGAGATGTTATGAAAGAAAGTATGAATGTTTCAAAAACACTTGCCTGGAATTTAACAACAGATGCGGAAAAGAAAAAACTAATTAAAAGATTTAATGAAACTAAAAATCAAGGAATTCATATACATTGTCCAGAAGGATCTGTACCAAAAGATGGTCCGTCAGCCGGAACTGCAATCACAGTAGCATTGTATAGTTTATTTACTGGAAAAAAAATAAATAATAATTTAGCAATTACTGGAGAGATTACACTTCAAGGAAAAATCGAACCAATAGGTGGATTAGAACTTAAAATATTAGGAGGAATAAAAGGAGGCATTACAACCTTCTTATATCCAAAAGATAATGATAAAGATTTTAAAGAATTTATTAAAAAATACGAAAATAACAAACTTATTGATAACATCACATTTAAGAATGTTGAAAATATTAAAGATGTCTTAACTATAGCTATTCAAAAATAATATATACTTATTATAATATGGCTAGTATGACAGCTAGAACAAGAAATCAAAAAACTAAAAAAAGAAAACGTTCACCGTCTCCACCCACAAAAAAACCAACTATTTTTATAATGTGGTCATGTGACCCTCCACCAGATCCCACTAGTGGCGAAGACATAATATATAAAAAACGAATTGAAATCGACGCAAAAGGCTTGAAAAATGCTTCACATTTTTGGAATTTTATTAAACCAAAGAAAAAACCTAGTAAAAAGCAATTGGGTCTTGATGAAGACTTAGGTCTAACAGAAGTCGAAGCAGACTATACCGCAGATTTGTATTATCCCGATGGCGCGAGAGTTAAACCCGGGTTTTATCATTTTTATGGAACCACGCCTAAAAAAGTAGGAAATATAGAGATAAAATATAAAAAAGATATTTCCGCACAATTAAAAAAAACATCGTCTTCTAAAATGTTTCATCCGGAAATATTTGAATACGCTTTAGAAAATGGAAATGTTATATACCTACCTATTCATGGAGGTAACGCACTTGATTTTGGACCGGCAAACGTTTCTGCGTTTACTATACCCAAAAATACTTTTATAGTAACGTTTAATCCACCCAATACAGCATCTGGATTTATGTGTCGTGAAATTGAAGAGGACTTTCTTACTTTTATGGTAAATCCTGAAAATCTGCGCTATATATCTCATACTAGTAATAGAAAAGGAAAATTTCAAGAAGAATTCTATAAAAATCTAAGAGTTTGGGGAGAAGGTGACGAATTTATAAATAGACCAACCATAACAGACAGAGATCAAGATTTACGAATTAAAAATCCCGGTGAAAAAACATTTAAAAGACTTTCCAAAGCATTACTAAGAAGGGTTACAGGATTAAATATACAAACTGTTATAGATGATGTCGTTGAAAACTTTTCATCGGGAACAAAAAAAACAAAAAAACAAAAAAAACATAAAAACAAAACAAAATTTCGTAAAAAAGATATAGGACATCATAAAAGGGAAAAATAAAATAAAGTAAATATATATTAATGTCAGCTGCAATTAAATCCAACCCCGGTAATATTATATCATCCGTTGGATGGTTAATACCACAAATTTTAGCAATAATAGCAGTGTTCCTTCCTATATTTAATGGAAGTCCACAAAAATCTATTGCATTTATGATGTTTTCTGGTTTATTATTAACGTTAGGAACAATTTCATCATGGCAAAGTAAATATAAAACACATGAAAATTCATTATTATGTAATATGTTTTATCTAGTAGATAGTATCAGTCCGGATTGTCCATCAAAAAATAGTTTATTTGTTTCTTTTACGTGTTTATATTTAATATCACCCATGATTCTATATAACACCTATAATTATTCGGCACTTTGTGCGATTTTGTTATTTCTACTTATTCATATATATCATCAAGTAAATAGTGGCTGTAGTTCTGCAGAATGTTACATACCTGCTCTTATTGGGGGAGGATTTATAGGATATATATCTGTCTACTTTATTGCAAGAGCTGACTACGAAGAAATTTTATATTTTAATGAATTAGCAAACAATAAAGTTGTATGTAATAAAACCGTAGGAGGTGCACATAGCTGTAAAACATAATTCAAGTAAAATATGTAATATTTTTTTTGAAAAAAGCCATTATCTTATTTCTTATTATTTTATTATTCATATTTATACCCATTAATTTAGGAATCCCCTTTAAGGAATTCATAATAGTATACCACTTTATTATTGTATCTTTAATATTTATATTTTCATATTTTTTTAAAATATCGACAGATTCAGAAGGTTTCTTTAACTTTGTATTTACAGAATTATGTAATAAAAATATAAATTCTATAAATGTTTTTTTATTTATTATCTTTTTAACATTTAATTTATATATATTTACAGCATGCTCACTACATTCAGGACATGGTAACGAAGCCAAAATATTGTATATAATCATTAAAACAGTTTTTCTATTATTTATAAAATACTCTTCATTTATTTTATATGTAAATATATGTAATAATTCCCATGTTATAGGACCCCATACCTTTGTCATAATAATATAAAGAATTATTATATTATTATTTATGGAGTTTAACTTTAAAGATGCGCTAAAACTCGCCATAGACAATCCAGATGATTTAAATAACAACAATATGTGTTTAATTAGTCGTAATCCATTTAACTCTTTTAATTTTATAAAACTTTCCTGTGGACATTCATTCCAATATGATATTCTTATTCATTCGCTAATAAAAAACAAAAACTATAGAAATTCTAAATTTTTAAACGGAAACATAATAAAATGTCCTTACTGTAGACACGTAATAAACCCAAAACTTCCTTATATTCCTGAACTTGTTAAAAAAAAATATTACGGGATTAACTTTCACAATAACCAAGCACCTGATTTTCCTCAACCAAATAAATGTATTTATATTCAAAAAAATAAAAAAATATGTAATAAACATTGTCTTAATGAATACTGTAAAAATCATTTTTCTAGTGTTAACAATAACAGTTTAGAAAAAAACACACTAAAAGAATTAAAAATTATGGCAAAACAACTAGGATTAAAAAGGTATTCAAGATTAAATAAAAAAGACCTTATTAATCTTATTAATGAAAATAAAAATATTTAAATATATTAATACAAAAAGATTATGTCCTCTTCTGATAATTTAAAATCACAAGTTAAAGAATGGCTTGCTATTAATAATACCATTATAAAATTACAAGCGCAAATTAAAGAACTTAAAGACCGAAAAAATAAAATAACTGAAGGTCTCGTTGACGTAATGAAAACAAATGATATAGACGCATTTGATGTTAACGATGGACAAATGATATATCAAAAAAACAAAGTTAAATCAACAATTGGTAAAAAAATGTTACACGAAACACTAAGAAATTATTTAAACAATTCTGAAACCGCTGATCAAATAGCTGAACATATATTAAATAGTAGAACAGAAAAAGTAAAAGAAAATATAAAAATTAAATTAAATAAATAATGATACATATATTTAATAACATTATTTATTATATGGATCCCTTTAGTAAAAATAAAGCACCATTACAACAACTTATGAACCAGGTTGTTAACAAAACAAAACAACCTAAAATAAAGGAAAATTTGGAGGTTTTTGGACCTAAACCAAAAAATACAGGGTCTATTATTAAAAAAAGACAAATTAATTATCTTTCTCAAGAATCTTATAATTATTCAAATATTGCAAACCAGAAATATAAAAGATTCAGTATTGCTATATATAACATTATGAATAAAAATACAACTAATCCATTTTTAATTTATTTATTTGAAACTAAATCTCTTGAAAATAATGAAAAGGTTTCTATTTTTCCATTATATAATATTGAAAAGTTTGCAGAACTGGACATGCTTTTATCTAATATAAGTATGGTCTTAAATATTAGTATACCTAAATATACAACATATATTGAGCATAATGAACACTTATATTTATTTTTTGAAACTTCTAATATTAGTTTATATAAGAAAATAAATACCCTACAATTTTTTCCACTTTATGATTTCTTACTCGAAAAAAAATGTAATACAAATCTGGTCCAATCTGATATTATATCTCTTTTTAAACAAAACAGTAAATTAATATATTTATACGATGAATATAATATACCATTTGAAATTCCTATTACTGTATTATTTATAAAAAATGATAAAAATACCATATTCACTTCCCTTTTTGGACCATTAAAAACATCTACCTTTTTTAACTTTTATTCATATGAATTACAAAATAATAGTTTTGAATATGAAAAATGCAGTTTATTCTTAAAAAACCCATTATTCATTTTTGAACAAAATGAAGACCTAGATTATAATAAATTACTTGAATCATATGATTCTATTTTTTTATCAAAAAATGTATACACTGAAAAATCCACTTCTTATCCAGTTACAAGATTTATTATCAAAAATAATGAAGATTTTACCATATTATAATATATTTATTAGTATTATGTATTATATTATATTATTCTCTATTATTGGATTTATATTGTCATATTATATACACTATTTACCAAGTATAAAAGATATAAATAATGAAAACCCAAAAAAATTAATACTATTTTGGAATAATAAAATATACCATATTCATCATTGGATTACTTTTTCCATTATTATTATTATATTATATGTCGGCTCCACTGTACAAAAAAATATTTTAAACGCTATGGTTGGGCTATGTTTAGGAACTATTTTTGAAGATTTTTTATTTGACGACATATTTAAAATTGAAAAAACATTACCGGATATTATTCCATAACAAACCATGAACCCTTCAATTGATGAAACACAAAAAGGAAAAAAAAAGAAAAAAAAATGTAATCATCCGGAGTGCAAAAAAAATATAGATCTTATGTCTTTTACTTGTAAATGTGGAAAAGTGTTTTGTTTACTTCATAAATATCCAGAAAATCATGCATGCACTTTTGATTTCCGAAGCGTAACCGATTTAGAGAAAACTAAAATAATAGATCAAAAATGTTCTTTTGAAAAAATAAAATTAATATGATGATATTATAATGGATACGAATAACCCTAGTGATGACAATAATAATAAACAAACCGCTGAAAATGTAACATCATTTTTAAATGTATTAAAAGGATTTATCAGCTGTATAATATCATTTACTGTTTTAACCTTATATTATACTAATCCAGATTTTTTCGAAGAGAATATGATTTATATTATTTTTTTAATATCATTAAATGTATTTAATTTTGTAATACCTAAAAAAATTGGATTTTATAATGATTACAAATATGCGCAGAAATTTAAAGAAAAAGAACTTGTTAATAATGTTTCCAAATACATGAAAGCAAAAACAGAAAAAAAAATTGGCGAATTAACAGGAGATTTAAGTATTTATATTATGGGGGTTCTAGATTTATTTAAAGTTCCATTACCACAAAGTATTGCACTCATTAGTACCATAATACAAACAATTCAGGCAAATACTGTATTTATACTACCACTTCTTTCTGGAATTGTAGGTGTTACCGTATTAATATTTAATTTAATTATAAATGAAATCAGTAAGATAAACTTTAAATGAATTAAATAAAAATTCATAAAAATTGATATAAAAATAAATCATAAACTATAATAACATAATGGAAAGACGGGTGAAAAATAAAGTAGATACATTTATATCCGGATTTAAAGAAGCAATTAAAAATCATTTTAATGAAAATATAAAAAATATTAATTATGAAAATCCGGAAACATTTGAAAAGGCTTTAAAAGATTTTCAAATGTTACATATTCAATATCTATATAATTATCAAAACATTAATTTAACCGACGATGATTTCAAAAAAAGAAAAAGAATTAAAAATACTATCCCCCTTGAAGATCGTTGTTGTGCATATAGAGCTAATAAGCAGCAGTGTAGTAGACGAAAGCTAGATGATAATATGTATTGTGGAACACACCTAAAAGGACAACCACACGGAGTTATAACTGACGTACATCATCAACAAAAAAAAACTATCTCTGTATGGTGTGAAGATATTAAAGGTATTCTTTATTATATAGATAGTAATGGAAAAGTATATGATACTGAGGACATACTAACTAACAAAGCTAATCCAAAAGTCATTGCTAAATATGAAAAATCATTAGACATAAATGGTACTCCTGTTTATTCTATTCCTGAGTTTAATATTTAGATATAAAGTATATAATATATGCATGGAACCATCTGTTTTAATGGAGCAAACCGTTATAAATATTTTTAATATTTTGGATATTTCATATGATATCGTGAAAAATACTGATTTAATTATTGAAAGAAGTATTTTTTTAAATGATACAAAATACCAAATCATACAAAATGAAATACCAAACTTAAAAGATTTTTTTAGTTCTTCGTTTTTAACTTCATTACAAAAAAATGCTAATCTTAAACAAAAATGGCCCCTTCTCAATTTAATTAGACAAATACTTAAAAAACTTAATTATCAAATGGTACCTATTAGAAAATCAAATGGATATGATAATGATGGTAAAAAAATATTTAAACGCTTTTTTTTAATTAAAAAATTAAAAGTTTAGTATCCTTTAATTTAGCCATTATTGTCGTTGGTATTTTAAATAATGTTCTATGTTTACCTGATAAATTATACATGTAACAACATCTATCTTTAGTAAAAATGTCTACTAATTCCATAGTATCTCGCGTTGAAATATCTGTTACATTTATAATATACCAAAAGTGCGGTTGATCATACACTTTTTTTATTTGCCTACACACACTTCTTAATTTTATCATCATTTTAAAATCAATACTATTATATAATATTTCAAATATAACATCTCTCATAATATAATGTTATATATATATATAAATGGGAACATCCTACCGAAGACTATCTGTTGGAAAACGTGTTAATAGAAATCAGGGCGGAGGAACAAAAAAACAAGGATTACCAAGAAGAGCCCCTCACTATATGATGACACGAAAAGTTAGAAGAAGAGCATCAAGCAACTCTAAAAAAATATTTTACATTAATCAGTTACAAGGACGGGTTGGAAGATATGTTAGATCCTCTTCTCGAGGAGGTACAAGATTTAGAATTGTTTTCGCATAAATAATTATTAAAAGTATTTAAATTAATAACTTAAATACCTTTATGTCAGATACTGTTGACCCTATAAAGCCAGGACCTAAAAAACGAGGAAGAAAACCCAAAGGAGGAAAGATACTAAATAAAAATGAAAAAATTACACATAATAATACTGTTATATCTAATGTTATTTTACATTTAAAATGTAAATTATGTGATTTAAAAGAACACTTTAATGAAACTATTAAATATCATCCATCTATTCAAAATATTGAAGGCACTTCCACTACCTGTTATAAACCCAATGAACTTTCTTACCAGATTATAAATACAAAAAGTAACATTGAAGATGATGCAAAAAATATAGATGATAAAAAAAATATAGATATAAAATTATCAAAAAGCGAAAACAAAGACTTATATAGTAAATTAAAACATATACAATATTCATTACATATTAACAATTTATCTAACAAAAAATCAAATTGTTTCTGGTGCACATGTTCATTTGATAATCCTGTTATATATATACCTAAATCTTATATTCAAAATAAATATAATGTATATGGAAATTTCTGTAGCCCAGAATGTGCCGTCGCACATCTATTCAATGAAGACATTGATTCTTCTACTAAATTTGAACAATATAATTTATTTAATCACATTTATTCCGAAATATATGGGTATAAAAAAAATATTAAACCCGCTCCTAATCCATACTACTTATTAGATAAATTTATGGGAAACCTCACTATCAGTGAATTTAGAAAACTATCCTGTCAAGAACAACTTCTTTTTATAATGGACAAACCTATCACAAAAATATATCCGGAAATAATAGACGACAATGATGACTTTTTATTAAAACAATACATAAACAAAGATAGTACTACTACTACCACTACTAAACAAAAAACTAACAAAGTATTTTAATTTTCATATAATAAATTTCGAATCAATCTATATCTTTCTTGATTCGAAGTATTGCATTCCTTTTTTTCTTCTTGCTTAATATTTAAACACTCCTTTAATGACAATATAAGATCATTTTTATTTTTTTTCAAAATTTCTAAACATATGTTCTTATCACAAACTGTTTGTTTTGTTAGTATATTAAGATTTTCTGTATACTCTTCTTCCATACTATTTAAATTATATATTTATATAAAATATATTAAACGAATACTAATAATATATCATTATGAATGAACTATATGTTGATGATATGAAACAATTGTTAGACGCACTGTTACCATTTTACAAGTGTATTGATGAAAAAACTAACCAATGTTCACCCCCTTCAAAACTTTGTTTATATAACATCCATCCCAAACTACAAAAAAAAAAAAAAAAAATAAAAAAATAAAAAAAAAAATAA
>Ga0257110_1000227_pt1 | contig 29405 bp, 42 predicted proteins | sample LP_taG_7_FD_190184 | JGI IMG/M metagenome (GOLD analysis project Ga0257110, IMG submission 190184) | Marine microbial communities from Northeast Subartic Pacific Ocean, Canada - LP_J_2015_P26_10m | ecosystem: Environmental > Aquatic > Marine > Oceanic | place: Canada: Northeast Subartic Pacific...
AGTTCTGTAAAATAAATAAAATATTTGGTTGGGAAGATTTCCTATTCCAATACATTTTTATGTTAGGTGGATATGAAGTTACACAAAATCATGATTTATGTGAACTATGGGAAGTACCAAACTTTGAGGGATTTGAAATATTAACTGGTTGTAAAGACCCAAACTTAATTACACTATAATGGATGATGATACTTACACAATACTAGGTTGTATTACAAAATATAAGGCAGATGATATAAGACCTTATGTTGAATCAATCGAACAGACAGGTTTTAAAGGTAGGAAGGTAATGTTGGTATATAATGTACCAAAAGAAACAATAGACTATCTTAAATCGAAAGGATGGGATTTATATGGGGGTGAACTTCAACAACATATAATTCTACAAAGATTTAGAGATTTATATAAACTATTAGGTTCAGAAATAAAAGGTACAGTTATTTGGACTGATGTTAAGGATGTGATATTTCAAAAAGACCCAACTGATTGGATTGAACATAATATGGAAGATGATATATTATCATTTTCAGAATGTATTAAATTTAAAGATGACCCATGGGCTTGTGTAAACGCAGGAACATCCTTTCCAATGGAATGGGAATGGTTACAAAATGAAATATCTTATTGTGCAGGAACTATTGTTGGTGATGCAACTTACTTAAGAGATTTATTCATAGATATTTACCGATGGAGTTTAACAACTGCTAATCAAGAACAATTATCAGACCAAGCTGCATACAATGTGTTAATTAATTTACATCATATTAGTGATTGTATTCAAAAAGTAAAACAAGAAGAAGGATTTGTTACCCAATTAGGAAGTGTATTGGTAAAGAAGGATGAGTTTAAAGATGTTCTATTAGAACCAACACCAATCGTAGATGAAAATTATATAGTAAAGAATCAAAATGGAGAACCTTTCTGTTTAGTACACCAGTACGATAGAATACCAGCATTTAAAGAATTTATTTATAATAAATACAAATAATGAAAGTAGTAATATCAATTTTCTGTTTACCATATGAAATAGATGATTTAGAAAATACACTAAATCAATTAAAGAGAGCATCAAAATATGTTGATAAAAAAATAGATTGGTGTTTAGATATAACAATGTGTTTGGCAGATGATATGGTTAATTGGAATAAATCTTCTATACCAAAAAAGTTTTTTGAAGATAAATTATTAAAATTATCATCAACAACAGACTGGTGCACAAAACATATTCAAACCTCTATTGATATAAAAGGATGTGTATCACAAAGAAGATTTTCTTTAGAAAAACATAGAGAAGCAGATTATTTCATTTGGTTAGATACAGATATTATATTTGATGAAAGAACATTATCTTATATAGAAACTACAATCAAGGCAACTAACAAAGATTATTTAAACTCTGTAATTACACCAGAAATAGTTAGAGTTTGGGATAATACTTGGGATTGTATAGTAAATGAAGAATTTTTAGATAAACCACTTGATTATCAAAAAACAAATGACCCTTACAAAGATACTGGTGTAAAAGGAGAAGTTAGTATAGTTGGAGTTAATAACCAAGGTTCTCCTCAATCAAGATTCAAATTTGCTGGTGGTTGGTTTACTTGTATTAGTGGAAAACTCCTAAATAGAATTGGAGTACCTAACTCGTTTGGACACTATGGATATGAAGATACTTTCTTAATGGTAGCTTCTGAAAAACTAGTAAAAGAAAAGAACGAGAAGATAAATCAGTTCAAAATAAAAAACCTAGTAGTTTGTGAAAACTACAAATACAGAGGACACTCTCATTATTTAAATAGTATATCAGTATATGATAGAAGAGAAGAATTCCGAACTATTGCCCATGATAATTTCATGGAAGAACTAAAAAAAGTTAAATAATTACTACTTTACATTCTTACCCTTATATTTATTATCGTAAAGAGTAAAAGAATTCGTTATACGAATACCCAAATACTCACCGTTATATCAACATCGTTTTATTCAAGACGTTTATACTCAATAAGTTTCTTTAATTAGTTACAGTAATCTATTAATATAGGAGATTACTTTGAAGTACGCTACATTAAATGTATTTAAAATATTCATTTTGTGTATCTTTGTTTTATTACCGACAGGTTCAAACGAGATTCACACAAGTGATGACAACCTTATAAAGGTCGGTTCAGTAACCAACGAAATCCGTATGGGTAAGTTTGCAGGTAACCGAAGCCTTGCAGTTGGTGTAAAAAATATCCTCGAAGAATTATTAATGGATTTAGATTATGATTTATCAGACCAAGCTTCTGCGCAAATAAACGTAAGATTGGTCTTTTTTGATATAAAAAATATTGGAACATCGGTTGCGGTGTTTCATAAAGATGTTTCACTAACGCAGATTATAGCAATTGGTGAATTAGAAGTCAAGGGAAAAGTTAAAAAACGTACTACTCAAAAAGGAACGAGTAAAACGATTTCTACTAGTACCCTTGTAGTTGCACAAGACGGAACATTTAACCAACAAACAGCCTCAATTGCATTAAAGAAAGTATGTGAGGCAATTATTAAGGATTTATTATGAAAAAAATTTTATTATTATTAGTTAGTGTATTTTTTACACTAAGTATATTTGGACAATCGGAAATCAATTATAGTCCAGTGTACACAGTAACAAAAGTAGGGGATACTTTAACAATGAAGTTCCAATACAACAAAGGAGATGGAGGAGATTTGACATTAGCTCAATTTGATTTCGAGTATAACAATAAATTGTTATCTTACATCTCAAGTACCTCACAAGCACCATCAGGTGCATCTTATGCCAGAAACAATTGGACTGGATATAAGTTTAATCCAAAAGCAGATACATCAGAAGATGATATGGATGTACAATACACTTGGTGGAAAGATGAAGCAGGAAATAACTCCTACTCAACTTCTGCTAATTGGAGTGTAGAGAGAACTACAATCCAAACTTCAGCTGCATATACAGATGGTAATGAATTTGTAAAGTATAGCTTCAAAGTAAAGGATAAGTTCAATAGTGGATATGATAACTACAATAATATCATTAAAGTGAATTGGGCAAACTACCAAAAAGCAGATGGAACGGCAATACAAACTATTAAATCACCATCTACACAATCACTAACTGGTATCGAAGGTGGTAATGCAGGTGCATTTACTATTAACCTTAAAACTGCAAATTCAGCTAAAACAGATTACTCTTATACTATTAAGAATGGTGCAGGTGCATCAGTTGCAACTGGTGATTTTGATGAAAGTGGACAAGCATCTATAAGTGGTTTAGAAAACAACGTAACTTATACTGCAGAAGCAAACTTAAAAGAAGATGCAACTTATTTAGATGAGGTTGTAACCGTAGCTGATTTAGCATTAGTATTCGCTGAAGCAATTGGAGCAAGTTCTGGTCCAAGTGGTGGTTCAACTACATTTGATTATTTCATTCAAGATATAATGGGTGATGTTGTTGGTGATGGTGGTGTTGTTGATTTCCAAGATTCATATGAGATACTTGCTTACCTACAAGGTGTAACAAGTGGTAATACAAACCGAATCACACAAGATGGAAAAACAGAAGATTATAGTGGTATTGAATCTACCTATGGTGCAGTTGCTAACAATACAGTAACATTCTCTAAATCATTCACACCACTTGATTCAGATGCTTCAACAAAAACAATTGATTTAGCACATGGTTTGGTTGGTGATGTAAACTTCTCTCACTCATGGGAGCCAACAGTTAATAGTGGTGAAAAAACAACAGTAGCAAGTTCATCATCATTTAGAATATCATCAGCAGCTGGTTCTAAATATGGTCAAACAGAAACAGCAAATATCGATTTAATATCTGAAATAAAAGATGGACAAGTAATATTTTCTATCAACTCAGATATTGAAGGAATGGTTGGTTCTCAGTTCAATATAGTATATGACCCTAATATACTTTCATTAGAGAATGTAATATTCGATACTGGTAATGAAATGACAAACTTCTCTAATATAATTCAAGATGGATTAGTAAGAGTTGGTTCATTTGACCAAAACGTTAGTTCAGAAGTTAAACAAGGAACACCATACAAATTAGTATTTACACCACTTGAAAATATAACAAACGCATCAGGTTTGATTTCGTTTAGAGTAAAAGAAGGTGTAAAAGCAGATGGAACACAAATTAATTTTATAATACAATAATAAAAAGGAAAACAAAAAATGAAAAAAATATTAATATTACTTAGCTTATTCTTAATGATGGGTTGTTACCAAGATGATGATTTAGTAACACTATATCCTGACCAAGATGTACCAGAATCTTTACAGATTAAAGAATTGATTGGTATAAAACTAGAAAACACTATCGTAACTGATAGAGTTGCAATGAACGTAAAATTACCACTAGATGGTAAATACAGAATAAAGATTAGACATGGGATGAATAATGAATTGATATCTCAAGAGATGATAACTGCTGGTGAGGGTGATAACCTTCTTAAAGTATATGTTGCATCTTTAGAAAAAAGTGGATATCTAATTCAATTAACCGATGAATTTCATAATGTGTTAGGAAACCAATCATTTGTAGTAAACTAATGGATAGTTCATTTGTATATTTTTTTATGACCTCGATGTTTTTCCTACTATGTAGTTCATATTTTGTGGCTAAAAGACCATTTAGAGATAACTCAGATTGTAATATAAAATATTATAACGAAGATGGTGAAGAAATGGTTATGAATAAAAAAGGAAAATTTGTAATAAAACAAGGGAAATAAAATGGGAAAAAAGAAAAATAAAAAAGAAGGATTCTTTGCACAGATAAAGAATCAAGTAATAGCTGGAGTTGGTATAATACTAACTACATTAGGTGGTATCTTTATAGATGAGGTAAAATCATTTATAGGAATTGAAGATGATTCAGAACCACAAACTGAGATTGTACAAGAAAACAATCAATCAGTAAATGTAGAAGGACCTACAATCGTAGTAAATATACCAGAACAACAGGTAAAAGAAAAAGTAATTATCAAGGAAGTTAAAGTTCCTGTTAAAAAGAAAAAAGAAGTCGAAGAAGAGGCTGATTGGTAAAATTAAATAAAGGAGAAAAATGAGTAGTTTCAAAAAATGGTGGAAATTAAATGGACAAGGTATTGGATTTATAGTCGGTATAGTTTATTTAAATGCTTACTTTTTATTATTAGGTGATAGAATCCAAGATGGAGATTTAACTGCAGATTTATTAGCAGGTGGATGGATAGTACAGTTCTTTGGATTTGCTGTGTGGTATGCATGGCAAATGAAAGTACATGGATGGAGATTGCCTAAACATATTAAGGATACACACTAACGTATAACATTAAAAATTGGAGAATTAAAAAAACAATGGAAGTAATTAAAGAAATTTTCGCAGATAAAATGTCAGACTACAAAGTAGTTGATATTGTATTGAAAATATGGGTTGCTGGTTTATTATCTATGGTTGTACTTGGTTTAGTTGCTGTGATTAGTCACATCATCATGAACCCATCATCAGTAGATAACGCAACTTTTGGTGTATTTGATACACTAGGATACTAATAAATAACAATGAAAGATTTTATAGAGGAAATTGATAATTGTAAATATGGGATACTATTAAGTTGTATCTTATTTATAATATTATTAATATTATTATGAAAAAAATTATAGAGATATTAAATAAAATTGATACTTGGTTAACTAAAGCAGGATATGATATGTATCCAAACTTAACTAAGCATATGAAAGATAACAAAAAATGAGAAATATATTTATTTTAATTTTATGTGTATTATTTACACAAACTACTATTGGACAAACTGTTGGTAAGATAAAAGCAGAAACATATCAAGCAGAATTCGAAAAAAAGAAATCAATTGATGATGTATCTGATTATTGGGGTGAAACCATTCCAATAGCTTTAATCAATATCTCTGCATCAGATGTGGTTTACGAAATGTGGCCAGATTTAAAAGATGCAAGAATTGGATTAGGTGTTACTAATATGGTAATTGAGTACTTGGACTGGACAAACAGATTTGAGTTCGTAGAAGAGAAGTCAGAGATTAAAAATAGAATGAAATCACAATGGGTTGCATCGAGAAAAGGTGTTTCACAAAATGAAGTTTATGGAATGGGTAAAATAATGTTGGCAAAGTATTTTGTTACAATAGAAATTTACGATTTTTCAGTTTCAGAAGATGAAGTTTTATCTTTAAAAGATGGTTCTAAACAAACACAAACAACTCGTTTGGGATTACAAGTTAGGTTTACTAATGCGGAGAATGGTACTTACTTTGTAGGTTCTGGTCTCGGAGAGGCAAATACCGTAAAAACTCAAGAAGGTTTGCTGGGTTTAGATTTGGAGGAAATAAACTTCAGACAATCAGCAATTGGAGTAACTACCAGAAAAGCATTGGAAACCGCTTCGGCAAGAATAGTAGCAAGAATGATTAGAAAAAAAATATTCGAAAACTAATGAATGAAAAAGCTACTATCGATACTTGCGTTTTGGTTCATAACTAATTTTAGTTATGGACAAACTTTCACACAGACATTTATAGATAGATGTACTGGTGAGGTTCAAATAGTTACCGCTGATTTCACAAGTGGTTCAGCTATCGTTGCATTCTACAACGAAGCCAAATTATTCACATATCAACAATATACTAATGGTGAACTCCAACAATGGTTAGTTCAGAAATATGCTTGGTGGGCAGCACTTTCACCTTGTTCATCTGCTAGTAACGCAACCAACAACGCTAACAATACTGCAAACAACGCAACCAATAATACCAATTCAGGTTCAAGTGGTTCTAGTGGTGGTGGAGATAGTGGTTCAAGTGGTTCATCAGGTGGAAGTGGAGATTCCGGCGGTGGAGGTTCTGATGGCTCTGATGGCGGAAGTGGAGATTCTGGTGGCGGTGGCTCTGATGGCTCTGATGGTGGTGGTGGAGATTCTGATGGAGGAGGAGGAGATTCCGATGGCGGGGGTGGTGATTCCGATGGCGGTGGAGGCGATTCCGATGGTGGAGATGGAGATGGTGGCTCTGGTGATTCCGATGGAGATGGTGGAGATTCTGATGGTGGAGATGGAGATGGTGGAGATTCTGATGGTGGAGATGGAGATGGGGATTCTGATTCCGATGGTAGTGGAGATGGTGATGGTGATGGAGATGGAGATGGGGATTCTGATGGAGATGGTGGAGATGATGATTCTGACTCTGATGGCGATAGTGATGGCGATAGTGATGATGATTCTGATGGAGATTCCGATGATGATTCTGATGGTGATGATGATTCCGATGGAGATGATGACTCTGATGATGATTCTGATGGTGATGATGATTCTGATGATGATTCCGATGATGATTCTGATGATGATTCTGATGAGGACTCTGATGAAGAAGAAAGTGATGAAGAAGAAAAAGAGGAAGATGAGGAAGAAAGTGATGAAGAAGAGGAAGAAGAAGAAAAAGAGGAAGATGAGGAAGAAGATGAGGAAGAAGAAGATGAGGAAGAAGATGAGGAAGAAGAAGAAGAAAAAGATGAGGAAGAAGATGAGGAAGAAGAAGAAGAAAAGAAAAAGAAATTTATGCCAATAGTATTGAAAGCAGATGTAATGTCAATGCAAGCTCTAACAAGAGAATACAACCAAGTACTTGCAATTGGAGCATCACAAGCATCAATCTATGGTGATATAACAAATACAGCAACTTTACAAGTATATGATAACTTAAAACAAGTTGGTTTATCATTGGGTAGAAGTAAAGTAAGTTTGAATGAAAATTATCAAGTAACTTGGGTAGATGCAGCAAATCTATCTTATATGAGAAATTATCAGATGAATTCAACTACATTATCTTTGAGTAGAATGAAACCTATGGGTAAGTATGGAACTGTTGGATTAGGTGTTAGTTATTCGTTTATGTTTGGTCAAGATGCACTTGGAAATACAATGCCAAAAATGGGTACTATGGGATATAATATTCTTTATACAAATATGGTAAAAATAAATGATAGAATAATGTACACACCAGCATTGATTGGTGCACAAAACCCATTATCTTATACAGAAAAGGTTGAGGGGTTTGATGCATTCTCATCAACATCAAAAGATTTTATAGGGATTCTTGCAAATTCCTTCACAATACAATTAACAAAATCATTTTCGTTCAATGCAGGGTGGACGATAATTTATAGTAGTAATGAGTTTGTACCAATAATGAATTCTTTTATGATTGGTGCGAAGTTACCCTTTTAAGGAGATAAAAATATGAAAAAAATAGATTGGAAATTAGTAGTAATTGGAGTATTAATAGGATTATCAGCATGGATGTATTTAAATCCAACAATACAAGAAGTAGAAAAGATTAAAGAAATCGAGGTACTTCAGACTGTAATTGATAGTATCTATGTTGAAAAACTAGTAGAAAAGAAAGTTTTTGTACCAAAGTATGTTTATAAAACAGAAATAAAAACAGATACTATAATCAAAGAAGTAATTGTAGAAAAAATTAAAACTAAAATCAAAAAGGTTTATGTAGATAAACCATATGAAGTAATTGTACCAAAGTATGAATTACCAGAATCAAAGTGGTATGCTGGATTTGCATATCAATGGGATATGGAAAATTACTTTAGTGGAGCAAATGTACAAGTTTTACATAAATTCAAAAATGATAAAATGTTTAGTATAGATGTTGGATTTAGAAACGATTTAATAGATTTAGAAAATAATCTTGGAAAACTAAGACCTTATGTAGGAGGAACAATATATTTCAGATTAGATAAACCAAAAGATAATTTTTAAGATATGAAAAAATGGTTATTTTTAATATTGTTATTACCAACTTTAGTGTTTGGTCAGACTGGTGCTGGTTATACTCCAAGTGGTGAAGGTAAGATAAATTATAAATCCTACAAAACTCATTATGGTAATGGTAATCCTTCAACTTTTAATGGTGGATATAGTGGTGGTGCAGGTTCAACTGCTGAGTTTGATAGAATGGTTGACACAAACCAACCAGCTACAACACTAACTCATGTTGGTGAAGCATCACCATTTAGTTCAGGTGGTTTAAATGGAGGACATCCACCAAGATGGGGTAATTCGTTTTTTGCAATAGTTTATTCGGGTTGGTTCAAACCAAACAAAAGTGGAACTTATAATATTAGAACTAAAGCAGATGATTCATCAGAAACTAGATATAGAGAAGTAGGAACTACTACTTGGTCAACAATGACATTTCAATGGGGTTGTTGTTCTGATAGATATGGTACTGCAACTTTAGATAATACTAAATGGTATGAATTTGAATTTAGATATCAAGAATATGGTGGAGGAGATTATTACTATTTTGATTATTCAATACCAGCAAATTCTTCATCTCCTATTTACAATCGAATCAGTTCCCAACACGAATTTGGAACTTGGACAAATGTATCACCAACAACTGAAGAAACACATGAGTTGGATTTAACATATGAATTAAATGATGACTTAGATGCAACTAAATTTAGTACTACAATTCATTATGAGTGTACTGATAATTCTGGTGGGATTTGTGCAACTGTAAATACATTAGGAAGTGATGGTACTATATCCTTTGATGAAACTGCTATAAATGAAGACTTAGTAAATGATGGTACTTTAAAAGCAACCACAGAAAGTGGAAGTGTAGAGTGGGTAGTTTTATATCCATATGATTCTACGAATGATAGACATAGAATACTGATTGATGGTAGAGAATTTACTGCTACTAATCCTGATACAGACCCAAATGATTTAACTTCATTACAATTACTTGATTTATATGATGGACCAATTACTGTTCATAGTGTAAGTGAGGGTTCGGGTGGTTGGCAACAATATTACATACCAGGTAATTTAACAACTGCTATATCTAATAGTTCATATGGAAGTGGTGTGATTAGAAATGCCGGTAGTTATTTTGGTATTAGAGCAGAATTTACATTCGAAGAAAACACTTCATTTTCTCAACATACTTTAAATTTATCAGTAGATGGAACTTACTATGATGACCAATATGATAATGTAATAACAGTACAAGATTTAGTAATAGCATTTAATCAACTTACATCTGGTGGAAGTGGACCTGGTAATAGTGGTGGTAGTGTATTCTCAACAGGTATTGAATATGTGCTTGGTGATGTTAATGAAGATGGTTCTTTTAATTTCGTAGATACTCAATTAATGTTACAACATATCTATGGTGATACAGACCCATTCGCTGATAAAACATTTTCTGATGTAGTTAAGATATTCAATAGTGGATACGATGATTGGAGTACAACAAATTGGAGTAATGGAATACCAAGTAGTACTTCAGATTCTTATACACCAAACTCTACTACATTGGAACAATCTAAAACGTATCAAGTTGCCTTTATGGGTGATGTAAACTTTTCACATTCACACGAACCAAGTAATCTTACAACAGCTGCTCAATCAATGAGTGTTAGATATTCATCAGCAAAAGGAAGTTCTTCTGAAGAAGATTCTATTGGTATGGAGATAAATAAAATTGATGGTCACTTACAGATAGTTTTAACTATACCATCTAATAATTATAATATAGTAGGTACACAATTTAAAGTGTACTATGATTCAGATAAATTAGAATATTTAGAAGCAGAATATGTTTCTCCAACAGAAATAGATGGTTATGTAACAGTACGAGATAGGTACATAAACATAGGTTCATTAAGTCAAGATGGTTCTGTAAATTCAAATCAAGGAATTACATATGCACTTCATTTCAAAATGAATACAGATTTAGATTCAACGTTAGGATTATTAGGATTAAAGTTCTATGAATTAGTTGATGGTGATGGTAACAAGGTAAATTTAAAAATAAAATGAAAAAATATTTAATGTTTGTAATGCTTATTGTATTCTCTTGTCAACCAGAAGAGTTGATGGAAGTACAACCCCTACCACAATACGAAATGATATTTGAAGAATCTGAATCATCAGTAACAGATGGACAAGAATTTTCTTTTGAAATAGTATCAGAAGAAGAACATCAACTAGTGATATCAAAAGATGGTTCTGTTATATCAAAAGAATCATTTTTACCTACATTTGATATAAACACAAAAAAGATTTATACTAAATCACTTCCTACTGATTTGTTACAATTGGAACTAATTAACTCCAATGGTGTTATAAAAAGTACCTTTATACAAATATATTAATATTTATAGGAAATGGAAAACCTCATACTTCTATTTAAAGTAATCGGAATATTTGTTTTATTTTGGTTCATAATGAATAGACTTTTTAAGTGGTTAGATAAATAAGATGCCTGCGAAATTAAAACCAAGTACAAAAGAATATATAAAAGTCAACAATAAGATGACTAATAGATTCAGAATAAAACATTATACAGTTTCTAGTACATCAACAGATGAGTTAATAAAGTTGTATAATTCACCTTCTTACAAAAGAAAAAAAGAACTAATCAGAAAAGAATTAGTGAAACGAGGAGCATGGGAAAACTTAAAGAAAAAATAATTGAAAAAGGGAGTGGCTTAATTGTTAAATCACAAACTAAAAAACAACTAGAAAAAATATTACCTAAACCAATTGCAAAACAAATAGGTAAGAAAGTTGGTAAAGGTATGGAATCTCTTACTTCCATGGCTATGGATGTTTGGAAAAAATTCAAAAAATAATCTAACATATATTTATATTAGATGTTTATATTCACAGAAGAAAATATAGGAAATATTAAAAATGCCGTTTACACAAACGATGGTATAAAGGATAATCATGCTGAAAAAATAGAGTATGTAAAAACTAAAGGATTATTCAAAGATTTTAACATGAGTAAGTACTTTAGAAAAAATCCTCCAAAGAACGCTTCAATGATAGTTTATAACGAACTAGAATATCTAAAAGATTTACCAGAAGATGATGCTTTTGTAGAAAAACATGATGATATTGAAGCGGTAATGGAAGAAATTTGTATGGAACATAATGTAACCTATCCAAAAGATTTAGTTGAAGAATTACTTAAATCTTGTTCAATGTTAGAATTAAAATATCATTACAATAGACCAAGACCTTTTCAATTAGCAAAATACTATAATATCCGGTTGGGTGAGCATGTAATGGAAAGCATGAAAACCCCCTCTTACCCATCAGGACATTCAGCTCAAGGATTTTTGATAGGAAAGGTACTACAAACTAAATTACCAATTAATACAGATGCCTTCATAGAAGCAGGAAAACGAATTTCGTACTCAAGAAATGTAGGTAGAGCACATTATCCATCTGATTCTAGATTAGGAGAGGATATTGGTAATGCAATGTTTAGATACATCAGACACAAAATATAATCATGAAAAATTTATTACTTATACTATTCGGATGTTTTGCATTCGGGCAAAACTTTAATTCTCAAAGTTTTAATTCACAATTCAATACTAACTTAGATGTACTCCAAAGAGAAGTTGCAAGACAATATACACCAAAGGATGTTGCATACTATGGAAACAAATATTATTATGAAGAACCACAACCAGCATTTCTTGAATTATTTGATGCAGAAAAACCATTAAAGGTTCTAACTAATTATAATCTAATAGATGAAACATTTGAATTACAAACTGATTGGAAACCACTTTCAATATCAACAGATAAAGTTTCAAGAGTAAGATTCAAAGATGATACTTTTATTTCTTTAAATGGTAAGTTTTATAAACTACTTTACAACTCAGAAAAAGATTTTAAGTTACTTGCAGATACATATCTAAAATTAGAGATTCCTCATTATCAACCTGGTATTCAAGAAAAACCAGACCCTACTTTTAAAAAGACAAGTGAGTATTACATTTATATTGGAGAAAGATTAGTTGTATATGAGAGGTCAAAAGGATTCGTTTCAAAGATGTTTGGTAATAATAGTAAAAAAGTCAAATCACAAATGAAAATATCTAAAATTAAACCAAAGAACCCATCTCAGTTAGGTTCGTTGATTGAAAAATTTTACGAGGATTTGGATATTTAATACTTATATACAGAAACATTTATACTTATATAGTGTATGGGTTGGAGTAATAAATATAAAAAAAGTATTAACTGCAATAATCCAAAAGGTTTCTCACAAAAAGCACATTGTGCTGGTAAGAAAAAAAGAAACGAGACTAGTATGAAATTATCAGAATTTAAAGAAGCGATTAGAAATGTTATTAGAGAGAGAAGTATTAATGCTATTTCTAAACTTCAACAAAAGAATATTGATGAAATCCAAAAAGCATTAGAACTTTATAAAAAGCTTAAAGCAAAGGGTGATGATAAACAAGTTAAAAAATACGTTGGAGTATTGAAAAAACTTGGTGATAACAAGAAGAAGCTGGAAAAAGAAATGGATATGAAAGTGAGTGGTATGTATAAAGATGCCGAATATAAAGGTGAAAATACTATCATAAACCATGATGGTAAATCAGCACCTTATGGTAGTGGATATAAAAAAGTAAGTGAGGATGGTAAAGCAGAATCAGTAAACGAAAGACTTTCTAAAGATAAAAAAATAAATGGAAAGTTTTATTCTTTTCAAGGAAGTCATAAATTTGAAACAAAAGCTTTAATAATTTCTAAAAATGAATGGAATCCAAGAAAATATGACACTAAAGTTGTAAAAGAAAAAGGAAAATATTCAGTTTATGTAAGGTTAAAAGAATCAGTAAACGAATCATATGATTCTAAAACTGGTTTATTTTATCTACAAGGTGTTCCTTTTACAAGAGAAAGAATGAAAGAAATTATTGGAATGATGATGAAAGGTTCATCTAAACCCAATAGTAAACAATTTGAATATGAAAATCAAGTAGTTGTAAAAGATAAATCAAGTAATAAAAAAGTAGTTATTGATTCTAAAAACTTAAATAAAATAATTGTTTTTTATAGAAAAAATAGTGCTAAATTAGCATCTGATAAAGATTTTTAATATGAGTACGAGATTAAAAAACATATTATCAGAAATCAATTTTGAAGGGAAACCAGTAGAATTAGGAAAGGTTTATTCTAATCCATATGCAACTGCATTTAAACCACAAGTTCAAGAAAAAACTATTACTGAAGATGACCACGAAGTAGGTATGGGATTATCATCCTTAAAATCATCTGTTCGTTCTGCTAAAATCATATACGATAATATTAAAAAAAGAGACGTTGAAGAATTAGAAGGTTGGGTACAAGAAAAATTAACTCTTGCATCTGATTATCTAAAAAATGTTGCTGATTACATGGAAGATTTAGAGGAATACGATAAGGATGGAACAAATAATTGAAAATCATAATCATATAATGGAACTATTAGGAGCATTTTTAACCGGTGTAGTGGGACCAGTATTATATTTACTAATTAGTAGATATTTACAGAAACAAAAAGAAAAAAACAGAGATGTTGTAAAGGAAAACATCGTAAGTGTTTCTTTAATTAGTAACGAACTCGAAGAAATAAGAGACGAGTTCAATGGAGATAGAGTTTGGATTGCTCAATTTCATAATGGTGGTAATTTCTACCCAACCGGTAAATCAATACAAAAATTCTCAGTATTTTATGAAGTAACAAAAGCAGGAGTTTCTTCAGTATCTCACACCTTTAACAATATACCTTGTTCACTTTATCCTAAAACATTTGAACATACAATGCATGGAAATAGTATATTCATACCAAACTTCCAAGACCCTAAAGTTGCAACCTATGGATTAAAAGGAGCAGCAGAATCTGTTGGTACAAAATCTACATACTTAGTACCACTATTTACCTTAGATGATAAGTACATCGGAAATATAGGAATTGATTATGTTAGTAAGAAAAAGAAAATGACCAAAGATGATTGGGAACATTTCCAAATCAAAGCTGGTAGAATAGCGGGATATATTTCAAATCATTTATCTAATAACTGAACTTAAAATAAGTAAGAAAAAGCTTGGATATATGAATTATTTTTCGTATATTTATATGTTGAAATGATTAGACTAAAAGAAATGATTGCAAGAAGTTTATTTACTGAATCAAAAAAACTAAGAGTATTTGATTTTGATGATACTTTAGTAAAAACCACATCTTTTATATATGTTACCAATAAGGGTAAGAAGAAAAAACTTACACCAGGTCAATATGCAGTATATAATGAGAAGCCAGGTGATGAGTTTGATTATACTGATTTTGAAAAAGTACAGAATCCAAACGAAATTAAAAAAATAACTAAGGTTCTAAGAAGAATCGTTAGTAGTAGTGGTGGTGCTGGAGTTCACATCCTAACTGCCAGAGCAGCACATAAACCGATAAGACAATACCTAAAAGATATCGGTATCAATATGAGTAAAATATATGTAACTGCATTAGCATCTAATAATCCAAAAGATAAAGCTGATTGGATTGAAGATAAGATTGATAATGAAGGTTACGATGATGTATATTTTGCTGATGACTCCAAAAAGAACGTAGATGCCACTAAACAAATGTTAAGAAAAAAAGATGTTAAGTGGAGAGTTCAATTTATAAAACATTAAAATATGAATTTTGTATTTGAAGATACTCAGGAAAACAGAAATTTAGTAAGAGGTGATAATCAGAATCATCAAAGTAGTAATAGATTAACTTGTGCTCCATTTGTAAATTTAATAAGAGCTTTATCATTTTATAGTAATTCTATCAAGAATGATTCTGTTTACTTTAATTTTGATTTAGATGATATACCCGATAGATATATAATATCAGTTGGAACTCACAATGACCCAAAAAATTGGGCAGGTGGGGAGTTATCAGGTTATGAAAACTATCCAAGTGTATTTGATAATTTAAATTCTACATATTTAAATGATTTACAATCTAATAAAGCATTTTTATTATTTGATAATTCTTTAGAGGGATTCCATGAAGATTGGGTTTTTAAATTTCTTCATTATGAGTGTGACCGATATAATATAAATCCAAATCAGATAATTTATATAACAGGAAACTTAATGGTTGAAACTCAATATGATTCTTGGTTAGGTTCTAATCCACAAGAATTCAGAGTAAATCCACTTCCATTTGCTTATTTTGAAATGGATGTTCATGTATTTACAAATAATTTACCACAAGGTAATACAACAAACCCTCCAACTTTTACTGAACAACTAGAATACAAAACAAAAAATGAAAAAGATATAAAATTATATTCTTGTTTAAATAAAAAACCAAGGTCACATAGAGTTAATTTTTATAAATTACTTTACTCTAATAACTTATTAAATAAGGGATTAGTTAGTATGGAATCATTTGGTGTACATGGTAATGATTTTGGAGGAAATAGAAACAATAAATTTTGTAATCATTTATTTTCAAATGAGTACATAGATGAAATTAAAAAAACATTACCATCTAGAATATACGATAAATCAAATGAAGAACATAATCCAGATTATTATGTAACTAGATTTCATCCTCAAGTTACATTAGATTCATGGATTCAGGTTATTAGTGAAACTTACTTTTATGATGATTATCCAACACTTTTTGTAAGTGAAAAAACATTCAAAGCAATTACATCATCTCAACCATTTATTATAATGGGTAATAAAAATAGTTTAGTTGAATTGAAAAAACTTGGTTACAAAACATTCGAAGATTTTTGGGATGAATCATATGATTCAATGGAAGGATGTGAAAGAATGGATGCTATAATTCAATTATTAAAAGATATAGATTCAATTGATAACAAACTAGAGTGGTTTGTGGGAATGAAAGATGTATTAGAACATAATAAAAATGTTATAAAAAATAACTTTGTAAATGAGACACCATATGTTTATGATAAAGTTTTAAACTTATACAATAATGATAGTATTTCTAGGTGATTCTTTTACATGGGGACAAGGACTACAAATACCCCATTGGTTAGAACAAGGTAAAAGTATTGATGAAATAAATGAACTTATGCCACCAAAAGTTCCATCTGAAACTTATGATTACAATTCAGATAAGATTAGACAGATTCATCACTTTCCTAATTTAGTTTCTAAACATTTTAATAAATCTTATGTAACCAAATTTGGTAATGGTGGTTCTAATGAAAATATAATTTCTATATTAAATAACTTAGGAGAACATATGGATTTAAATGGTGTTGATTTTGTAGTAATACAATTTACACAATTATTTAGAAATCCTCAAACTCAAGAGAGATACTATGATAAGATTAATTCAGGACTATCAGCAGATACAGCAGTAAGAAGTATAGCTAAAGAGGTTGTACATCAAATAAGTGGAGAATTAAAAAATCTTCAAAATTTAAAATGGTTTGGATTATCTTGGGAACCAGAAATTGGAAATTGTTTAAAACATGAATATCCTGAAAACTTTATACCAATACACTATGGTGAGGAAAAGTTTGTATCTTTTGATTCTATAATGGAAAATCATTACAATCTAACATTGGGTTCAAAATATGGAGTACATGATTTACATTTAACATCAGAAGGACACCAAATAATAGCTAATTCAGTAATAAAAAAAATAAATCTATATTTATAAATATGAGACACCTAATATACATATTGTGGGTGTTGTTACTTACATCTTGTGGTACAACATACCAAATTTCAACATTAAATTATGACCCAATTTATGGACCAGATGGTACAGAGATAACGGTAGATACGATTGATAATGAGTTTGAACTTGCAAGAAAGTTCAGAACAGATGATAAATTCCGATGGGATTTTGCACAATTTGCAATGAAACAAGACCTAAGATGGAACTATGATTTCTATTTCAATAATAGAATGTACAGAAGTCCATTTGCATCTCCATTTGATTTTTATTGGAATTCACATAACTATTGGTGGAATTGGGCAACTAATTCACATTTCAATATGGGATTCAATCATTGGGATAGATTTGGATTCTATGGATATGGTAGTTCTTTTGGATATTATGGATTCAATAGATATGGTTGGAATGGATATGGTTCACCTTGGAATGATTGGGGATACAGACAGAGAATGAATGATTATGCTTGGAACAATAGAGATAGAGAAAATACTGCCTATATACTTGGTAGAAGAGGTTCGAGTAATGTTATAGTTGGTAATAGAACCAATATAGAAAATAGAATTATCGTTAACAGAAACAAACCAAGAATTATTAATAATAATCCTGATGTAGTTATTGACAGAGCAATTATCAAACTTAAACAAAATAACAACAACATTAGAGTTTACGAAAATCCTAATAACGTTCCTAATAAAATTATCATAAGAAATAATAACAATAGTAATCCTGTTAGAAATTATAATAGACCACCTAACAATTCTAATAATAACATTATCAGAAATAATAGACCAAGTAGAACTTACACACCCCCATCTCCTCCTTCACCACCTGTGATTAGTAGACCTCCAACAAGAAGTTCTAATCCACCTGTGATTAGTAGAGGTAGTGGTGGTACTAGAGGTTCTGTAAAGAATTAGTTAATATTAATTTCTTTATATTTATATAGGTAAAGGAAATACCATATGTCAAGATTTAAAAAAGAAATCCTAAATAAACTTAAAGAGTATGCCGGTAAAATGGGTAGAGACCATTTAGGTGGCGATGATTACACTTCTAAGAAAAGAGGTGGATTACGGGATTTTGATGGATACGATAATGTAGACTACAATAAGGATATGCCAATGGATGAAGGTAAATACTATATTACTCGTAACTTAGGTAGAGGACAGGGTAAATCGTTAGTTAAGCATTACGATAAAAAAAAGAAACAATCTACTAAACCAAAAGAATTCAAATCATACAAAGATGCTCAAAAAGAAATAGACAAACTCAAAAGAGGTGGTTCTATGGGTGGACAGATGACAGCATATATCATTACTGATAAAAAAATGAATAGATTGAATGAGGCTAAAGATATGACATTATCAGATTATCTTAAAATATTAGATAAAAAAATAGAAGATGCTCAAAAGGCCGTTACTGGTAAGAATGGAAGTAAAGAAGAATATAGTAATAGAGGAGATATTTTACAAAACTTCAAACTATTCAGAAATTACATAAGTTCAATGGATAAAAGACATAAAGGAAATAAAACTAAACTTAGATTCATATCCGAAAATTTTGATAACTTAGTTGAAGCTTGTTGGAAGGGATATAAAGCAGTTGGTGGTAAAATGAAGAATGGTAAACAAGTTCCAAATTGTGTACCAGAATCAGTAGTTCAAGAAGCAAAAGTAGAAACAGAAAGATACGTTGGTAAAAAAGGTATTATCATTATGATTCGTGATGGAAACAAAATGATATCTGCAATATTCAAAGATAAAAAGAACGCTGATAAGTTTAACAGAAACAATCCAGCTGATGTTAAAAAACTTGTACAACTTGCTAAGAAAACAAAATATCCAAAAGCAATAGATGAATCAATAGATGAGAGTATGTTCTCAACAATAGACCAAATCAGACAAGATTCAAAAGATGTAAGAGATTTCGTAAAGAATGTATTCAAAGATAGAGATTTTAAGAAGATGAGTAATGATAAAGATTTCATTAAGTATCTTAAATCTATCTATGAGGGAGTTAATGAGGCAATACCTCAAAACTTTCATCAAGGTAGAACTTCTGATTACCATACTGCATTAAGAGGTAAGAATAAAGATTATAGTGGTGGTACTAACTTCAAGAAAAATAATCATGGTCAACCTGATGTAGAAGAAGATGATGAGGACCAAGAAACAAATCACCTTAGTAATAAACAAACTCATATAAAATCCCCACTAAAAGTATCAGAGAGCGGAAAAAAAAAATCCGATAAGAACTACAAAGATTGGAAAAGTAGTAGATTAAGAAAAGAAATATCTAAAAAACTTAAAGAATATGCATCTAAACTTACCTTATCTTATATAGCAGATAAAGATTCTAAGTTAGATGGAACACCTGAAGATATAAACGCAATCGATGAGAAAGCTGAAAGAGATTACAAAGATGAGTACAAGAAATTTCAATCATCAAAGAAATCAAAGAAATACAGAGCTGAACTAAATAAGTACAACAGACAAAAAGGTACTTATGGTAATGGTGATGGTAAAGATGCTTCACATAAGGGTGGTAAGATTGTAGGTTTTGAATCTGCATCTAAAAATCGTGGTAGAGCAGAAAAAAGTAGATTAAAGAAAGAATCAGTAAACGAAGCAAAATTAAATCATCATAGAATTACTGGTAATAGTATCGAATTTTATGTAAAGGATAAAGGTAAAAATCTTGTACTTCGTTTTAAAGATAAAAGAGATTTTGATAAGTTAAAACTTGATTTAGATAATCCAAAAGATTTACAAAAAATATTAGCTAAAAGACCAAATAAAATGTCAATTAGTATGGGAGAATCAGTTGTAAATGAAATAGGTCAATTTCCTATTAACAATTATATCCAAGGAATCATACCGACTGGTTATTTAGATACAAATACACCACAAAAGAAAAAACAATCTGTAAAATTAGTTAGTGATTTGAAAAAAACACTTAATACATTTTGGAAACAACACGATATACCATATCGAATAAAGTAAGAAAAAAATAAATAAACGATAGAAAGTTAAATTATGGCATATACAAGAGAACAAATCGAGGAAGTATTAAAATCTAAAGGATATAAGTACTTTACAAATGATAAAGGATATGATGTAAACATCGTTGGTATTAGAAACTCAGATACACATGGTAAAGTAACCAATAAATTTGATGATACACTTACACTATCTTATAAAGATTTAAATGGTAAATGGGTTTATAATGAATACAAAGCAACAACAGACCCTGGTTCACATTGGGAAAAGAATCTATTAAACAAAGATGGTGTTGCAATCTTAAAACCAGGTCAATACAGAGGTTCTCATCAACTTGGATTACACCAAGGTAAGTATGAAGCACTAAGACAGAAATCACCTGTTAAAGTGTACAGAGATAATGATAAAGATGGTCAGTATGATATGATTGAAGAAAATGTACAAGAAGGTATATTTGGAATCAATATTCATAAGGCAGGTGGTAGAGTAGATGGTTCAACACAGATTGATAAATGGTCTGCTGGTTGTCAAGTATTCTCAAAAGAATCAGATTTTAATGAATTTATGGATGTGTGTAGAAAAGCAAGTGGTATTTGGGGAAACTCTTTCACATATACATTAATTGAATCTAAAGATATTTCATAAATATTAATATATATAGTCAATAAAGGTTACAACTCAACTATTAACGAGGAGTACTAAATGGAAGAAAAAGAAATAGTAAGAACAAATACTACTCACCCAGCGGATACAAACGGTGATGGTAAAGTATCTAAAGAAGAACACAGTATGTATCTTGAGTTCAAAAGAAAAGAACTTGAAGATAATGATGCAATGAGAGATGCACAACGTAGAATGGCATGGTTTGCTATGTTTGGTATGTTATTGTATCCATTCGCAGTTGTACTAGCATCAGTATCTGGTGTAGACCAAGCAGCACAAATACTTGGTGATATGGCAGCAACATATTTTGTTTCAGTTGCAGCGATAGTTGCGGCATTCTTTGGTACACAAGCTTACGCAAATAAATAAATTATTAAATAAAAGTTATGGTATATTGGTTTACAGGTCAACCAGGAGCTGGAAAAACTATTTTAGGTACAAAATTACATACATTCCTTAAAACAGAAAAACGTAATTGGAGACAAAGTGTATTCCATTTAGATGGTGATGATTTAAGAAAACTAACTATTAATAAAGATTACACACCTGAAGGTAGAGAAAGAAATATTCGTAATGCTCAAATGATTACTGAATATCTACACAACAATGAATGTGATGTAGTTGTTTCCCTTGTAGCACCTCCACGATGGTTACGAGAAGAGTTCAAAAAAAGAATAGGTTTAGAAAACTTCCAAGAATTTTATGTACATTGTTCAGAACCTCGTGAAAGAGACCACTTTCATTCAAAAAACTATGAAGCACCTGAAAAAGAATTTATTGATGTTGATACAACAAAAGATTCACCAGAAAAATCTTTTTCTAAAATCATAAACCATCTTACGAAAACAAATAAATTATAAATGATTGACAAATCGAAATATATCTGTACCACTCCATTCCGATATACAGATGTTTTTGAGGATGCACAATTCCTTTGTTGTCCAGGTTGGTTAAATGTTGATATTTCTGAAGGAAAAACTATTCGTGAAAACTTTAACTCTAAAAAATCAAAAGAAATTAGAAAATCTATTTTAGATGGTTCTTACAAGTTTTGTGATGAAAATCAATGTCCACATCTATCAGGATTAAAACAAGGTAAATTTGTAGATAATAGACTTGTTCCCAAGAATGATAGAACAATACAAGAATTCAAAATAATATCTGAAATAAAATCAGTTGGATTTTCATTTGATAGAAGTTGTAATTTAGCTTGCCCTTCTTGTAGAGTTGATTTGATAAACTATTTAGGTGAAGAAAGAAAATCAGTAGATATTAAACTTGAAGAGTTAAATAATGAAATATGTAAAACAGTAAAAAGATTATATCTTACAGGTACCGCAGACCCATTTTACTCTAAATCATTTAGACAGTTTTTAATAGATTTTGAACCAAGTAATTATCCTAAGATACAAACAATTCATTTACACACTAATGGTATTTTATGGTCTGAAAAATTATGGGAAAAAATGAAATCAATACATCCATATGTAATATCGTGTGAAATATCAATTGATGCGGCAACAAAAGATACTTATGAAAATAAAGTTAGACTTGGTGGTGAATGGGATATTCTAATGGAAAGGTTACAATTTATAATTAATATACCAACAATTTATAATTATTGTTTTTCTTTTGTATGTCAAGATTCTAATTACAAAGAAATGTATGAATTTTATAAATTAATTAAAAATCTTAATTCGAATAATGATAAAATAGTTAATATCAACTTTAATCATATGTTAAATTGGGGTACTTTTTCTGATGAAGAATATATATCTAAGGATATATCTAATCCAAATCATGAATTACATTCTGATTTTTTATTAGAGTTAAATAAAATTCATGGTAAAAAAAATGTATTTCACAATTTCAATCATTTAATGCCTGAAATAGAAAAAAAATTAATATAATGAGTAAAAAATATTCAATGTTTATTGGTAGATGGCAACCATTACACAAAGGACATCTTTGGTTAATCAATCAAAGATTACAAGAAGGAAAGAATGTATGTTTAGCAATCAGAGATGTTGAACCAAATGAAAATCAACCTTGGGCTGCTAAAGAAATAGAAAAGATGGTTCATGAAGGTGAGTTAAAAGAATTGATACAAGATGGTAGAGTTATTACAACAATAATACCTGATATAGAATCAATTAACTATGGTAGGGGTGTTGGTTATGAAGTTATTGAACACATACCACCAAAAGAAATCGAAGAGATATCAGCTACCAAAATAAGAGAACAAATGAGAAAAGAGGGTAAATTATAATGGTAAGTAAAAGAAGACACATATTAAAAACAATCTCTTGGAGAGTAATTGGCACATTAGATACCATGATTCTTTCATGGATAATTACAGGTAATTGGAAATGGGGAGTTGTAATTGGTGGTGTAGAAGTTATAACAAAAATGATACTTTACTATTTCCACGAAAGAGCTTGGTACAAATTTTCTAAATTTGGTTTAAAAGATAAAAATAATAATAAATGAAAGCGATTCAAACTTGGATACCATATAGGAATCCAAATGAGTTTATACTAAATAAGGATGAAGCATATATGATTATGCTAAGTTCCTTGTTATTGAAAAAACACTATGGTAGTGTAACATTATATACAAACGATATTCAAAAAGAATGGTTTGAAAAAATAGGATTTGAGTATGAATATGATACAAAAGCATTAGAAGATGATAAAGGAGATGTATTTTCAATACCAAAACTAAACATAATAAAATCAATATCAGAACCATTTGTTCATTATGATTTAGATACATATGTTTTTGAAAAACCAAATTTAAATAGAAAATCACCATACATCTTTTCACATCCTGATGTAGAGTTTGCATCAAGTAGATTAGAAAAATTCATGGAATCACCTGAAGATGTAATACGCTCTTATGATTTTAAACTTATATATGATACTTATCTTGAATTCTATCTTCAAAACAAAAACACTTTAGATAAGATTGATGGTTTTCCTGATAATGAAATTAAACTATCGGAAATTCCTAATATGAATATCATAGCGGTAACAGATAATTTAGATATCTACAAAAAAACAATAGATGATGTTTTAGCTATATATGAGATATTAAAACCTAAATTTAAAGAAAAAAGAATTCATGCAACTTTTCTTGAACAATTCCTCATCAACATTTATCTTAAGAAAAATAATGTAGAATATAAAAAATTAGTTGAAGATTACAGTAATGGTCAGATAAAAGTAGAAGATTCACCATATTTGTTTAGTGGTATACCAGTTGTTATAGAAAATGAAAACTTAGATAAATGGCCATTGAAGTTTATTAATTCACAATATTGTACTAAATGTAGACAAGAACATAAGTTTACTAAAGAGTTTAAAACATTAAATGATTTAAAAAATGATTTTAACTACGATTTTCTTAGTTATTATCATCTTGGAGGTGATAAACCATATCCACTTGTTCATGCTCTTACAATAAATCATATCATTAATAACTTTGGTGAAGAATATGTAACTAAAATTCATAACTTTTGGAAAGAACTTTTACAAGACAAAAATTATGTTTCATTAGGTGAGGAGTTATACGAAAAAATAACAGGTAATCCTATTTTCACGAATTCTATAAAAAAATCAGTTATTTAAAGGAAAGTGTATCAAAAAGTTTTAATATACTATACTTATATATAAACACATTAGTATGGAAAATAAAAACGAAAAAATATTCCCTAACTTTGACCCAACAGCAGACCTTTCTTTAGCAAGAGGTAATAGGAGAATGAAAAGAGGATTAGGTGCAAAACCTTTACTTGAATCTGAAATAAAAGATGTTCAAGAAAAGGCTCGTTCTGCAATGGAAGCCGCAAGATTACTTGGTGTATCTTATAACACCTATAAAAAATATGCAAGAAAATATGGTATCTTTGAGGATTTAAAGAATCCTGATGGTACTGGTATTCGTAAAGGCTATAATCTTAAGAGAGGAAAGTATTCACTCGATGATATCTTAAAAGGAAAATATCCTGAATATCCTGTTTGGAAACTAAAACAAAGATTACTAAACAATGGTTATATGTTAGAAAAATGTAACAATTGTGGATTTGATGAAAAGAGAGTAGTAGATGGTAAAGTTCCTTTGGTTTTAGATTTTGAAGATGGAGATAGAAAAAACCACAAATACGAAAATCTAAGAATGTTATGTTTCAATTGTTCTTTCTTGATAAATGGTAACTTATCAGGTCCAAGAAAAGAATTTGAATATTAAAATCCTCATTATATGTTTAATGATAAAATAGCATCCAATAAATACGAATGGTTTGTAAATAAATTTCCTTGTAAAACTGCAATAGAAACTGGAATGCATGAAGGAAACGGAACTCGTAATCTATTAAAACACCACGATACAGTAATCAGTTGTGAATCTTGGGATAAATTTTTCCAAGAAACACTCAGTTCATTTATTAGTGATGATAAATTCAATTTAGAATTAGAATTTAAAACTAAAACACATAATATTACTGTAAAAAAACTTGTTAAGGATGATAAAACTCTTTTTTTACTAAAAGGAAGTTCTGAACTAGCATTAGAATGTATTTTTTTAAATGAACTCAACTATGAATTTACTACTCCTTATGTTTTTTATCTAGATGCTCATTGGAATGGGAAGGGTGGAACAGATTGGCCAATATTACATGAGTTGGAAACCATAGGTAATTATAATTTAAGTAATAGTAAACTAATTATACATGATTTCAAAGTACCTGGTTTTAGTACCAAAGGTTCACCTATTTGGGGATATGATGAAAACAATGGTTTTGATTTAGATTATGAATATGTAAAAGAATATCTATTTAAGATAAATAATGGAATGTTATCATTTTTTCCAGATAATGTAACTAATGATGTGAATGGAAGGGGTATATTATATTGTGTTCCTCCTGAAGAATTAGATTTTGAAGAATATCTTAGCTATAATCGTGGTAATCCCACAATTGAATTAAATAATTAAAGTTAAATGAGTTATATAATTGGAAAAGCTTGTGATGGAGTATGTGATACAATATGTGTTACAGTTTGTCCTGTTGATTGTATCCATGGACCGATTAAGGTAGATGGAGCTGGTGCTGAAGTTGAAGGTATGAGTAAAGAAGAACTCAAAGGAAAACAACTTTATGTAAATCCTGAAGAGTGTATTGATTGTGGGGCCTGTTTACCAGAATGTCCTGTTGATGCCTTCTATGATGATGAAGATTCTGCGATAGAAAATGGTGAATTAGAGTCAGTAAATAAAAATTATGAATTTTTTGGACAAAAATTTGGAAATTAAATAAATTTTTCGTATCTTTGTGTAACAAATACATATATATTAATATAAATAAATAATTATGAGTAAATTTTTCGAAGTTACAGTAGAAGTGGTTGTTGCCACACTTAAAAATGGTAAAGACAAAAAAGTAAAAGAAATCTATTTAGTAGATGCACAATCAGTAACAGAAGCTGAAGCAAGAACCGTAAAGGATTTTGAACAAAGTGGAGTTCAGATTGACTACAAAGTAAGTGGAGCAAAAGAAAGTAGAGTACTAAGAGTAATTGAGTAATGAGTAAACAACCTCAAATACAGGAAAACGAAGTAAAAACTAAAGTTGCAAAGAGAGTACCACCTGGTGATAGGTGGTCTCCTCTTTCCAATACTACCGTTATTTTAGATTCTTTAACTGATGTACTTGAATTTATTTATCAAGATACAGGACAAACACAATTTTATATGGATGCTAAAGAAGGATTTGTATATATTGTAGATACTGAAGAAGTATTAATAGAACCAGAACCAGAAAAAAGATGGAGTTTATACGGTGAAGAATAGATTAAAACATTTTATACTAAAAGTAGTATTCTTATATGCAACTTTATTCCCATCTTCAGGATTAATACAAGAATTAGAAGATTATACTTCTATGGCACCTGAAGATATGGATGAACATATGTTTATTTAATGAAACATGAAATAAATTTAGTTGACCAACTAAATGACATATCGTATCTAAGAGATACTGGTCAAACTCAAACCTTTTGGAATGGTTGGAAAAAAAAACAATCATTTCATTCATTTTATTGGTTAGATAATAGAAATAAATTAGATATTACTTACAATTCTTCTTCATTAAATGATGTAAAATCAAATCCCAACAAAAAATATTACTTTTTTTACTATTCATCCGAACTACATCTTGATGAGTTTTCTAAAAAGTTAAACGAAAATGCAAAAGAGTTTGAAGAGTTAATAGATTTATTTAAACAAGATAATCTTAGAATTATTTTTATAGATGAAGCTGAAGGAGTTCATCATGATTATGTAAAAGACTTTTCTAATGCTCTTAAAAAATTAAAAATACCTAGACACAGAACACTATACATTAATAATGATGCACTATTACCATCATTATCTGAGAACTTAAATCTTGTAGGAAAAAAATGGAATTATCTTTTTAGTAGTACATCCAAAGATTACATAGTACAGAGTCTTGATTTAAGTTTTGAAAGGCGTAGAAAGTTTCTTTTTTTAACAAAAAATAAAATTTTAAAACCTCATAGAATTCTTGTTCTTGCATTTTTAAAAAAACATAATTTACTTAACATATCAAATTATTCTTCTTTGGTAAGAGAATCAAACTATAAAATTGGTTCACCTGATAAAATAAGACACTTATTTGATGAGAATATTTTAGATGAGTTCAAAGAAGAAATATCAGATATTTTAGAAGGTGGGGTTGTTGAAACAAAATATGAAGAGGGAACATTTAATGTAAATTATGATGAAAAAAATAATCTTTACATCAATTATGCGGGAGAACATGATTACAGAGATTATCAATCATCTTATATTAACATAACAACTGAAAGTAACTTTAACTTTAGTAAAGTTATGGCTGGCAATGCAGGAAGGTTTTTACATATATCAGAGAAATCATTAAAACCATTCGCAATGTTTCAACTTCCTATAATTGTAGGAGTACCACATCACATCAAATATATGAAAGAGTTATATAATCTAGATATGTTTGATGATTTTATTGACCATTCATATGATGATGAGATGGATGATGTAATTAGAATGAATAAAATTAATGATGAGATTTTAAGATTATCAACAGTTAAAGATGACCTTGAATCTTATTGTATGGATAACAAAAAAAGATTTATTAAAAATAGAGAAATCATTACCAATATTGGTAAATGGAAAGAAACAGATTTGTTAAATTTTATACTGAATATGTAATGAAATTATCTTTATTTAATAAGTTAATATTTATATTAAACTAGTACTAATTTAAAACTAAAATCAAAATGGAAACAATTTTAATTATTTTGGCTATTCTTGCGGTTGGAGCAGGAGTTTATTATTTCGGATTCTACAAAAAAGGTAAAATCAACGATAGAGATGGGGATTTTATTCCTGATGAAATCGAAGATGCAGTAGAAGATGCGAAAGAAGTTGTAAAAACTGTAAAGAAAAGAGCTAAAAGAGTAAAAGAAGAACTTGGTGATGTTGCAGCTGCAATCAAAGAGGTTGGTAAACAATCTAAAGATGTTGTAAAAGCAGTCAAAGGTTCTCCTCGTAAAGGAAGAAAGCCAGCAGCTAAAAAGAAAGCTGTATCCAAAAAGGCTAAAAAATAAGGAGTAAAATTGAGTTTAAAATCACTACTTACTGAAACAATAGTTCTTGATTCAATGTATGACATTGAGTCGGAATTATTGAATATCAAAGAATCTTTGTTAGAACAAATGATTACCGAGGGTGTTGATGACCCTGGTATACTCAAATGTGTTTTCATGGCAGGTGGACCTGGTTCAGGTAAATCCTTTACTGCTATGGAAATTTTTGGTATTGATAAGAAACTCAAATCATCATTCTCATCATTCGGATTAAAATCAGTAAATTCAGATTCAGCATTTGAAAAAGGATTGAAAGATAATGGTATAGACCCAAGGAAATTAGCAGATATAGAAAAGAATGATGCTGAACTTTGGTATAAAATATCAGGTGGTTCATCATCAAGTTCTGGTACCAGTGATATTTCAAGAGATGGAAGGCGTAGTGTAAAGGCAAAAAGTATCAGAGCAAAAGCTAAGGAACTAACCGCAAAACAAAAGAAATTTTACGAAGCTGG
>Ga0257110_1000228_pt1 | contig 29331 bp, 46 predicted proteins | sample LP_taG_7_FD_190184 | JGI IMG/M metagenome (GOLD analysis project Ga0257110, IMG submission 190184) | Marine microbial communities from Northeast Subartic Pacific Ocean, Canada - LP_J_2015_P26_10m | ecosystem: Environmental > Aquatic > Marine > Oceanic | place: Canada: Northeast Subartic Pacific...
AAACGATCGCGTTTAAGCCAGTCATCAAGGACATCAAACCATCCCCTCCCTTGTTGTTGTACTAATGTAGATGTTGTCACTTTTTAAAACCTCCTTTTAATTTTTTTTGTTTTTTGTTGTTAATATCCAAAACTTCTATATGAGATTTGAACATTGTTGGAGTATTGAACCATTCTTGTTTTGCTTGTTCATAACTCTCAAAGATTTTACTTTGTTTGTTTGAATACACAAATCGATAATGATGTCTATCATATGGTTCATCAGAACTTTGAGAAAACCATTTTGGTGGTTCTGGTAAGACATCATCCAAGATTCTTTCTTCTGGATCTAGTTTTCCAATCATAATAGAAAGTAAAGAAACTTAACATTTAAGTGAATAAAAAAGAGGGTCCGAAGACCCTCTTAGAATTATAGCAGATATATCAACCGACTGTGGGTGCAATTAAGGCCACAGGTGTGGACTCAACTGCTGCAAGATCAAGCGGGAAGTTGTGCGCGTTTCTTTCGTGCATGACTTCCATTCCGAGACCTGCTCTGTTAAGCACGTCTGCCCAGGTGTTGAGCACACGTCCTTGTCCGTCAAGGATGGACTGGTTGAAGTTGAATCCATTAAGGTTAAATGCCATGGTGCTTACGCCCAGTGCTGTAAACCAGATTCCAACCACAGGCCATGCAGCAAGGAAGAAGTGAAGACTTCTGCTGTTGTTGAAGGATGCGTATTGGAAGATCAAGCGACCAAAGTAACCGTGGGCGGCAACGATGTTATAGGTCTCTTCTTCTTGACCGAACTTATAACCATAGTTTTGTGACTCAGTTTCAGTCGTCTCACGGACGAGTGAAGAAGTAACAAGACTACCATGCATTGCCGAGAAGAGTGACCCACCGAAGACACCAGCGACTCCCAACATGTGGAAGGGGTGCATCAGGATGTTGTGCTCTGCTTGGAAGACAAGCATGTAGTTAAAGGTGCCACTGATACCCAGGGGCATTGCATCGGAGAAAGAACCTTGACCAAAAGGATAGACGAGGAATACTGCACTCGCGGCAGCGACTGGAGCAGAGTATGCTACACAGATCCATGGACGCATACCTAAACGGTATGACAGTTCCCATTCACGTCCCATGTAGGCATAGATGCCGATGAGGAAGTGGAAGATTACCAGTTGGAAAGGACCGCCATTGTAAAGCCATTCATCCAAAGATGCTGCTTCCCAGATGGGGTAGAAGTGAAGACCGATTGCGTTTGAAGAAGGAACGACAGCACCAGAGATGATGTTGTTACCATACATGAGACTGCCAGCGACGGGCTCACGGATGCCGTCAATATCGACGGGAGGTGCTGCTACGAAAGCAACGATGAAACAGATAGTTGCAGCAAGCAACGTAGGAATCATCAGCACACCAAACCAACCAACATACAAACGGTTGTTGGTGGAGGTTACCCAATCGCAGAAATCATTCCACGGCGAGGTTGATTGTTGTCTTGAAAGAGTTGTAGCCATTGTTTTAAACAAAAAAGTAAGATCATCAGGGAGATGATGGTTTTACTATTTCCTCGCCACCCTAAGGCAAGGATATGAAAGACTGTTATTTAATGACGCTGTTTAGTCTTGGTAAGGCGTCGATTGTGTCGTTGTGTAACGACTGTCCATACTATATATGCTTTCCAACACTTTGTCAAGTGTAATCGAAATTCGACTCTAGGAAAACTGACATAGGAGGACATGTATCGGCATATTGTAGCACAAGTTGGTGCTCATATGCCCAGTCATCGACTTTGCGACGAGTAACAAGCTCTGGATACCTGAAGTATTCAGTGAGTCGCTTGTTGACTGTAGTATAACCTGATCCTGCAAGGATGTGGAGGACCTGTGTGCCACCATGGGAAATGGCCTCGTTGCCATTCATAATATACTGAATGGCTTCATGGGTACCTGAGAGATCATACTCTAATTCATCGCTGACATGACTCCAGAAAGGTGTGTCACGACGACGACTGTAATAGTAGTGTGACTCTACAAACTCACGCCATCCATCCATATGCTCACAGAGGTTATGGTTGAAACGATCACGCTGGAATTGTCCAGGCAGAGGTGCCTCCTGTAGGAGGTCCATGAGAGCAAGGATACCATGGTGTGTGTTGAAGAGACTTGTAGATTCTAGCGGCTCAATGAATCCAAACGAGAGTCCAATGGACACACAGTTACCTGTCCATGCCCTCTCATGCCTACCATTCTCAAACGTGATCAGGCGAGCGTCCTCGTATCCAAATTCTATACGAGCATCCTCTTCGCTCTGAAACTTTGAAGAGAAAACGTATCCTCTACTGAGGAAGTCGTAAGTAGGGATGGTCCACTGCCAACCAGCAGTCATTGCTTTGGCGTTGGTGTAAGGGACCATCTCGGTCTCACGGTTAGTGTAGTCAGTCTTAACTACAAGTGCGCTGTCAGTTACAATCGATCCAAAAGGTTTCCACTTGCTAAGCGCCCCTCCACATATTGCCTGCTGCCCACTACAGTCGATAAAGAGATCACCAAAAATCTTTTGTCCCCCGAGTTTGTATGGTCCACCTGTGACCACGACGTGCTCGATGTTTCTTCCTTTAGTAGTAACAGACTTAACTGTACTATTAACCATCTTAAGATTTTTGCAGAAGGTTTTTCTGAGAAAGTCGGAGAAGGCTGCTCCGTTAATATGGAATGATCTGTCTTTAGCGAGGTCATATGGTTGTAAGATCTTTGTATTAAGTGGGAGTCGTCCTGCCTCTGCCACTGCCGTGAATGGCATGAATAATTGAGAGAAGGGTGGTAGATTCTCTGGATGAAATGCTTTAGCGAGCATCCACTCCTGAAATTTTATGTCTTGTCGGAGTTGTTGTCCATTGGGATAATGAAATACCTCACCCTCGTTTACGAAACCATCAAACCTTGAAGAGGATTTGAATGTTGCTCGTGCTGCAGGGAGGAATACATCATCAGTGATACCCATATATGAGAGATACTGATTGATGTGTGGCGTAGTGCTCTCTCCCACACCAATAGAATCACCACCATTAATCATAGTGATGTCCCAGTCAGGGAAAGTTTTACAAAAAGCAGCGGCAGTCATCCAACCAGATGTACCACCGCCGACAATCACAATACGCATGATGTTATTTTTTCTTTAGGGTCCTTTTAATCATCTTAGCATACAATACTTCTTGTGTTGTATACCAATCGGGATGGTTTTTGTGGTCTTTGATTAATTTCTTAATCGCTTTTTTTGTTGATAGTGGTTTCTTTGGATCTTGATCCTTCATTCAGGGCTTGATATTTAGAAAATTCTTTGAAGAGATTCTCACCAACAAAAGCATAAAGGTCTCCACCATGGGAAACCAATTCTTCTTCTAATGCTTGCTGGGTAGATGGGATATTAAGCAACCCATTCGACACATAGTAGTGACAAAACTCATACACTTCTCTATTTATGGGAATTTGCTGATGAATAAACGCGGTGAGGCAGATCTGTCTCTCTGCCATCTTACCGTCGTCATAGCGCCAGTCTTCAATCATTGAGCAATCATCCTAAATTCTTTTTTAGTTTGGAATACTTCCTGCCCTGCTTCACACAGGTACAGAAGGAATTGAGCCTTGTGTATGGATAGGTTGGAGTAGTTTTTCAACTTAACCCAGTTACCATCCCAGTAAAACTCTAAGCAATACATGACTCATGCATCCAACCTGAGTTTATTTAGATAGTCCCAAGCATACACTTCACGGTTGCCTTTGATACCCCATCCCAACCAACGGTAAGAAGGTTGCATATAGTATGCAATGCTTTGACCATTCGCTTGGAAGTAAGGAAGTTGTTGCTGGAATCCCTTCTCGTTAACCATGTAACGGAGTTGGCAGTCAAATGTGGATGGATCACATCCATACTTGGTGGAAAATTTGCCGAGGTTGACGTAGCGATTTACGCTGGTCCACTGAATGATGCCATAGCCACCCCGATGACAATCGTGGTAAGGAACTCTAGCACCTCCCTCGCATATATTGGCAGTGAAATTAGACTCCTGTCTAATGTTGCCAAGAATTGTAGCAATAGCATTTTTGTCTTTGATATTTACTGATGGTGTTTGTAAATACGCTACTACTTTTTCTTCTTCTGGTGTGCAATCAATGCACTCGTAAATAGGTCTCAACTCTTCAATTATCGGCATGTTGTATTGAGTATCTTCAATACCTGATGCAACCATATTCTGCGGGCTGCCACATGCGATGAGGAAGGGAGCAAGCACGAGGGCTGCTGACTTGATCATAGTATGTCATCCAATAGAAAAGGGTGCCTCGTCAGCACCCAAGTATCATAGCGTATTTAGCGTGGTTGTCAAGAGGTTGGCATATAAGAAGGAATCATCATTCCTCCACCACCTTCGTCATCATCCCCATCAGTGTCTGCTAGTAGTAGCAGGATAAAGAAAGGAATGATGCAGAAGATGGTCGTTTGGACTACCTCTAAACTCATTACCAAATACCTGGAATGATTTGTCCTGTTACGGCATAGGTGCCCATTGCTGCAACGATTCCGATCATTGCTGCCCATCCATTAAAACGTTCTGCTTGAGGTGTCATTAGAATGCTCCGAAGAAAAGTTTGCCAGTGAAGGCATAGGACAGGAAGGCGGAGACGATGCCGAGCATTGCTAGGCGACCGTTGAGTTTCTCTGCACTCTCATTATGAGTTTCGTATACTTCTGCTTGCATTGCTTCCTCCACTTTAGGGTCGATGTACATTTGGGGCTCGGTGGCATACATGTTTGTGCGTCCACCGTCTTCGATTGTAACAGTCATGTGTTAATTGTTAAGGTATGTTACTTCTTGTAACTATATATAACTTCACAGTATTTGTCAACCCCTAAACCTTAAGAGAATGTGATGACATCCTGACCACCGATCACTCCACCGAGGTTTACAGGTTGTGCTGCAAAGGTATCCCCACTGAAGGAGATCGTGTCACCATCTGCAGATGCGGTATATGCAGGAGAGTTTTGGAAGTCGTAGTTATCGTTGAGGTAGATCGGACTACTAGGGAATTCGATCTGTGGCACGTCATCAGCACATACTTCAGTGATGGTCTGTAGACCATTGTAGTGACGCCACAACTCACTCAAGTGGTTGCGATTGAAATTGGGATCGTCGATCGCACTGTGCAGTGCTTTCTTGAGTGCCTCTGTTGCTGCTGTCAATTCTGCTTTCATAATTACCGTTGGAATACAATGTTGAATGATAAACTTAGTCGATCCTGGTCTGAAGTATTTGTTTTGATACCATGAATGAGGTATCCAGGAAACAATAACATACTACCCTGAATAGGTTGTATGTCATGACAGTTTCTTGCTTGAGACCAAACGCTAGTGGTTGCTGCTAGTGCAGGATTCATGAAGTAGAGGTTACCCTCTTCTCCATTAGTCTTGTAATAGTATACACCAGACATGTCAGAGTGACCATGCTGGTGTGCAATAGCATACTGACCAGGCTCTAACCTAGTCATCCATGATGCAGTGATACGAAAATCATCACGTCCTGCGTAGTTCATGATGTGATCTGCAATCTCTCTGCCAAGACTATCAGGTATAATGGTCTTGGTAAATGATTTGTCAGAGATGTAATGGGTATCCCATAGGTTTTCCCATTCAATACTCGCCTCAACCTCAGAGATATCACTCTGAATTTCATCATAGTTGAATACCTTCTCAAGGTATATCCTAGTGGGAAACAGGTCTAGAAACATTTTCTTTTACATAGCAAGGCACACCCTCTGGATCTAACCATTTGGCATACTCAAAGTCTTCAATGGCAAGAAGCATCTGATCACCATTATCAAAGAGATAGATGTCAGAATACTTCTTAGTATACTCGTGTGCTTTTTGCAAACGATAATCTGGTTTACCATTCAGTTGAATGGTGCCTCTCTGCACATAGCGATAGGGAAACCGCTCGTGGATCACAGTAGTCTTAGTCGTTGCGACAGACTTTGGATCAAGATCATTCATGGTCGTCTGAGTGTCTTCAAATATGATAGCACATCCTCACGAATCCACAACAGTTCGTGGTAACATTTCTGGGAATGAGCACATGCTCTCAGTTTGGGGTCAGGTTCTAGCACACTCTCTATGAAAATGTCAAGTCCCCTATTCCATTTGTCGTCCTGTGTCTCCATGTATCTCCTTAAATAAAATTAAACCATCCTGTAATAATCATCTTCTCACTTGTCGTAGAAACTCTACCACGATGATGAAATGTCCAGTCTGCTGGCCAGATCACAGTGTATCCACGCTGCGCTGGCACATACTTCTGTTGGTAGTACCATTCAGTGCCACCATCAGGGACATCATTTAGATACGTCATGAAGACTAGATGACGGTAGATATTTCCAGGCAAAGCATTAGACCTTTCGGTATGCCACTGCTTGAATCCGCCACCTTTAGGATACCACTGCATAGACAGTGGTTCCTTTACTTGGAATCGTGAGGTCTCTGCGAAGGGAAACCTTACCAAGTATTGATTGAGCACGCCTTGAAGTGCCTGCATGTAATTAAACACTTCAGGACAAGCCAGTTGAAAGGGGACGTGCAGATCGAGAGAGTCTTTATACTCTTTATCCACTGTCACATCCCCTTGTCTAAGGACTTGCCCCTCATGAAACTCCAAGACGCTTTGGTTATGCCAGAAATCTTCAAGTCCCACCACAACGGATTCATCGATAACATTACCCCAGATAAAGTCATTACACTCATCATTGAGTGGGGTGCAGGCGCGACCTTTATAAATTGTGATTTCTTCTTTAAGCATATTATCCCGACCAGGGTAAAGTTTATGTCATTTCCAAGACACCATCCGCAATCATGTTATCAACGAGAATCGTGTAGTCCTCCTCAACATCTAGTCCCCAAAAGTGGACGTGACGTGCGCTCTTGTCACTATAAAAACGACAGAGTGCTGAGAAGAGGGGAGGATTTACTGTGTCAAGGGCAATGTTGCCATTGGCAGTATCCTTCAGAATTTGCACTGAATCTGCAAAGCGATCTCTAACAGTCATGACTGACTCCTATGCGGTTTTCCAATATGCACCGAAGTGCAAGCGATCCAGGCTGGATTCGAACCAGCGACCAACGCTTTAGAAGAGCGATGCTCTATTCCACTGAGCTACTGGACCCTAAATTGCTACGCGAACAATTGGATCACCTTCCCACAGGGTCTTCTTAACCTTGTCAACTTTGCCTCGTAAGTTAAACGAAACGATGGTGCGTGGTATATCAGACTCATTGGGTAGTGCCTCATGTGCTATGGTTGCTGGAAAAATAACCATGTCCCCTTCTTTAACAGGTGGAATGAAGGTCTGTAACCTACCGCTCCAAGGGTTATTGAAAGGTGAAATGAATTGCGTGGCTTGATGGAATTGTGGATCGAAGTCCACATAAATTACTGATGACCATCCACTGTGTCCATGATTATGTAGACCGTGCTTCTGACCTTTGTATGAGGTTTGAGACCACATGTCAGTAAACTCGATGCGTCTACGCTCAGTAAACTCAGCAAGGTATGGCTCGATAATATCGATTACCGTATCAGCATAGGATGGCAAATCAGTTTCATCTTGATGAAAGAAGTCTGTGTATTGCTCACCATTAGATTCCAAATGCTCTTGCCCAAAGTTGGGCAGAGAATTCATGATCCTTTCCTTATTCTGTTTCCAATTCTGTATTTCATAGTGTGCAATCGGAATTGAGAATAAAGAATGAATCATTTAGGTGCTTCGGAGTATTGTTTGATCTTGTCTGCAAGGACTTCACCTCGCAAGAGATCTCCTGCCGCTAAGGCTTCGTGTAGTTGGTCCACTAGAAATTCGATTGTATAATTAATCTCATCAATCTCTTCAAGAAATTGATTTTCCATGATGGATCTCCGCTCCTTAACTTGCTAATTATATATGCTTGATGGGTTAGATGTCAACCCCAAAGTGTTTGATAAACCATTCGGCATCTACTACCACCAGTGCTTGCTTCCTATTCTTTTTCATGAAGAGGATAGGTTCGTAATTCCCTGAGTTAGCACATGCCTGATCGTAAGCATCATACACATTTAATTTCTCTACATTCTTACACTCAATACTAAAAGGAAACTTCTTCCTAGCATCTCGTGCCATGATAAGATCCTCTCCACCAGCACCCATGCTGCGAGACTCAATGTCTTCAGGGTGGACATCCCTATGCTCAATGAGCATATCTCTCACCCACTTCTGGAAATTTCTACCCTTTGCTTTCGCACTCTGTGGTTTCATCTTCTCCCCCTCTCATCAAGTACCTCATGAATAATTTCCTTCAACTCAATACGCTCTTCGGCTGTGAAGATTGTGCGATGCTTCACAGGCATCGGAGTATAACTACTTGGTTTCTTTGATTTACCAGGGAGACTCATGCCCTGTGTGTCGATCTTATCCTTCGACATCTTCTTCTTTCTCTTTCTTAAATCCAAACGGGGAAGTCTTATCTTCTTCGAGTCTCAACTTCAGTGCAACAGCACCCAGAGACTCCATTACTTTGAGGATGTCTTCGGTCTTAGCATCACCGCCTAACTCTTTAGCAACATACCAATACTTCTCCCAGAAAGTATCTCCTGCTTTCTTGTAATCATCTAACGTTAATAGTTTCATATAAAAGTATAATAAAAAAGAGGGGTTACCCCCTCTTACTTAGGTCACTTGCTGTAGGTCTGTCCACGGTAGCAAAAAGTCCCGTGAGACTCTGTGCTTTCCACACAACGTGTGTCATACTCTACACCACGATATGTAGTGTGAGTGATCTGTGCGTTATGCAAGGCAGATGCCTTGTGAATTTGCTTGCGAATGAGGTTAAGTGTGTTCATTTGTCAGTCTCCTGAAGTTAGGGTTTTTAATCCCCGTTCCTTCAATCGTGTGCGTCCCAATAACACTCAGGGGTAGATTCCTTTACGGTCTCTATCAACTCTACCTTAAAAACATTTGAGAGATTCTCATTTGCTTTCATCTTAAGCATGATTGTATCAGCTTGTTGGCAGGTGAGTGATGAATATAAAAATAATTCAATCATTGGGATCAACGCTCCGTTGCGCGACTTACTTGCGTCCCACCCAAGAGTGGGATGAACGTGTTGTCATGATAACATGACATTACTATTTATGCAACCCCTCACTTATCTCGTTTCTTTTTGCGACGATAGTAAGGGGTGTTACTAATGGGTCTGGTATTCTTTAAGTCCTTCTTGAGTTTCTTCAAGAAGGATAAGTGGTCCCCTATACCATGTATCGGGGTTTTCGGAATACCAATCGGTTGTGTCTCGTTTGAGTACAGGGACCTTGCTTGTCTCTTCCAATTTCTTCTCGGCATTGTAATGTGTATCTGGATACACCTTGGGTATCCGTGTCCATGTTGTAATTTTATAGCTTAAACCCGCTAAAAGTTTCCGCACTAACATCCTGCTTGATTCCTCCAACGACATAGGATTCAATCTCAGTTTCCTGAGGGGCATTTTGTTGACCCTTACTATTTAACCAGTGCTCTGTCCAAGGCAGAGGATTGTTTTTAGCAGGGATATCGAAGGCGGGTGCTAGTCCGATTGCTCTCATACGACGATTGGCAATCCATTCAACGTATTGAGAAAGTAGACGCTCGTTAAGACCGATCATGCTACCATTCTCAAACAAATATTTTGCCCACTCTTTCTCTTGGGTAACTGCATCCAGAAACATCTGACGTACAGTTTCTTCTTCTTCCTTTATAATCTCAACCATATCAGGATCATCACCCTCCTTCCACTTCTTCAAGATCTTCTGTGTCAGAACTAGATGCTGTGACTCATCCCTGGCAATAAGGGAGATAATTTTTGCTGAACCTTCCATGAGTTTAAGTTCACCAAAAGCAAAACTGCAAGCAAAAGAAACATAGAAGCGAATTCCTTCCAATATGTTGACATTAGCAATAGCCAAATAAAGTTTACGCTTGACATCCCTCATCGTCCACTGGGAAGTGGGGGAATCTTTCCAACTATCTGTCCACATGTTACTGAGTGACCACTCAGTTGCTACCTCAATGAAGTCGTTGTATGCTTTGCATACTGCAGTAGCACGGTCTAAGATCTTATCATTATCTAATACCGAATCAAAGATCTCTGATGGATCTGAGTATATGTTTTTGATGATATGGGTATAAGAGCGGGAGTGAATCTGCTCCATGAATTCCCATACTCCCATGCATCCTTCCAACTCTGGAAGACTACAGTAAGGTGAGAATGCCATGCCTGGACCACGCCCTTGCACAGAGTCCAGAAGGATCTGATACTTGAGATTACTGGTGTAGATATGTTTTTGTTGCTCATTTAGTGTCTTGTAATCGGCACGGTCCTTCTGTAAAGATACCTCTTCAGGTCTCCAGAAATAACCGAGTTGTGTTTGTGTTAGTTTATCGAAGTCAGGATACTTGTATTCATCGTATCGTTGCATCCCCAAGGGTGCTCCGAAAAACATTGGTTGTTTCTTGGTGTCTACCTTCTTGTCGTTGAAAACAGTCAGTCCCATTGTGGCTCCCTTGGATTCGTGCATGTACCGTAGTTGTGAATATAATTTAGGAATGCATTGATCCTTGGAGCAAACTCCAAGGATTCACAGCAGTCAATGTAGGACTCAAAGTCTTCCTGTAAGTCCTTACTGAGTGTAATCGTAACTTCTTTAGACATTACAGGCGTCGCAGTCTGCTTCGTCACCTGCATCAATCTCCGCTAAGAGATTATCTAACTTACTTGTAGTCTCAGGCTCTTCTACATCCTTTTTAGCATCGTATGTATTCTGATAGTAAGATGTTTTCCAACCATACTTGTAGGTCATTAGTAAGTCTTGTGCCATAACGGATACAGGCACTTCATTATTGTCAAATTTCTCTGGGTTATAAGACCAGTTGCCTGAGATGGCTTGGTCAAAGAATTTCTGCATGACTGCAACAATCTCAACGTATCCTTTGTTGGATTGCATTTCCCATAGGAGAGTATAGTTATTCTTTAGTGTATTGTATTGAGGAACAATCTGCTTAAGAGGTCCTTTCTTGGATTTTTTAATGGACAAGTAGTCTCTAGGTGGCTCAATTCCATTTGTTGCGTTTGACACAACGGAGCTACTCTCTGAAGGCATTTGTGCGGACAAAGTGCTGTGCCTGAGTCCATATTCGTCGATAGATTGCCTAAGAGAATCCCAATCATAGTTATATTCTGGTGCTACTAACTCATCAACATCCTTCTTATATGTATCTAATGGTAGAAGTCCATCAGAGTACTTAGTGCGATGGAATGCTTCACATGGACCACGCTCTTGAGCAAGTCTGTTAGATGCTCTCAGCAGGTAGTATTGGAATGCTTCAGTCAACTCATGGACCAACTTCAATGCACCTTTGTCATCATAGAACTGACCATTCTTAGCAAGGTAGTGTGCTAGTCCGATGTATCCAATACCTAGAGAGCGACGTGCTAACGTGCTACGCTCTGCAGCAGCAACTGGATACTCCTGGTAGTCAATCAACTCCTCCAGACCCCTCACAGAGAGATCACAGAGGTCTTCTAACTCATCCAGGGACTTAATCTTACCTACGTTAATAGCAGACAAAATACACAAAGCAATCTCACCTTGACGATCGTCAATATGATTGATTGGATCTGTAGGTAGAGTGATCTCCTGACAGAGATTACTCATATTCACCTTGTCTTTAAAGGAGGAGTGAGTATTGCAGTGATCGATATTCATAATGTAAATACGACCTGTCTCTGCTCTCTCCTTTAGTATATCAAGGAAGAGTTGCTGGGCAGGAATTGTGAGTCTAGGGACTGACTGATCCTGTTCGTAACTACAATACAGATCGTCAAACTCATCAGTGCCGAAAGCGTCATACAACCCAGGGACATCATGAGGACTGAAAAGCGAAACCTCTCCATTTCCGATGAATCTTTCATAAAACAATTTGCTAATTTGGACTGAGTAGTCAAGTTTTCTTACCCTGTTATCTTCAGTGCCCTTATTATTCTTAAGGACAATGATGTCTTCTATTTCTTTGTGCCAGATGGGGAAGTGGACTGTTGCGCTTCCACCTCTGACGCCATTTTGAGTGCAGCATCTGACAGTTGACTCAAATTTCTTGAGAAATGGTATAACGCCTGTATGCTGAACTTCACCGCCCCTGATTTTGCTGTTGATGCCACGGATTCTCCCCGCATTAATACCGATGCCAGCCCTTTGAGCAACATAGTAACCGATAGCCATGTCACTACTAAAAATGCTATCGATGGTGTCATCAGCATCCACAAGAACGCAGCTCGCAAACTGTCGAAGGGGGGTGCGTACTCCTGCCATAATGGGCGTTGGAATGTTGATCCTGTGCTTCGAGATCGCGTTGTAGTATCGTCTGACATAATCGAGTCTTATCTCTTGGGGATATGATTGGAAGAGAGTTGCTGCAATCATGATATACATCTGTTGGGGTGTCTCATACACCTCCCCAGACGACCGATCCTGCACGAGATATTTATCAACCACCTGCCTGAGACCAGCATATGTAAACAAATAGTCACGGTCGTGGTCGATGAAGGATTCAATATGATCCCAGTCATCATCATTGTATGATTTAAGGATGTCCTTGTCATACACACCACGATTAACGCAGTCCCACACATGCTCCTGAATATGAGGACGCAAGTCTGGGTGTCCATTATACACCTGCTTACGGAGACCAAACAGAAGCAGACGTGCTGCAACAAACTGATAGTTTGGTGCATCTAATGTAATCAAATCATTAGCAGAGCGCACAAGGATCTCTTGAATGTCACTCGTCTGAATGCCATCAAATAGTTGTAGGTTAGCATTCATTTCGATTGCCGACTCTGACACACCAGCAAGTCCTCTGCAAGCGTGCTCTACCATTTCATGGATTTTACTTAGGTGGATCTCTTCCACCTGTCCGTTGCGTTTGACAACTGTGTTGCTCATACCTTTTTCCAATCTGTAAGTTGTACCTTTGCTGTTAATCCTGAAAAGGTGTTGTCTTTTATTATAGCAGAAGGGTCAAGTCCTGCCAACACCATGTCATTAATATCTTTTTCTTTTACTGACTTCGGCCAGATGACTACTGCTTCGCCGCTTCCAATTGCCGCATCAATCCTAGACACGATCTGTCTGTTTCTAGGCTCGTTGTCGAAGACCCAGACCCTATTTGGATAAGGAAGAGTGCGGTGGTCAACATCGCTACCACACATAGCAACAGATTGCCTAATGAAAGTACTGTCGAAGGGTCCTTCTGTGACATACACTGTCTCCTCTGGGTTTACTTGATCCTGTCCGAATAGTTTGAGTTTATCCTCAAACATCACGGTGATATATCGTAACGTAGAAGTTGCTGCCATAGATCTACCCTGGATGCCAAACCAGTTACCGTCCTTGCTAATGAGAGGGATAATAATTCTAGGTCTGTCATTCTGAAGGTTTTCAAATGTAGGGCGTTGCGTATTAACCCACCTCTTAAACTTATCAACATAGAAGAATCTACCCAATTGATCTTCGGGTATCTTTCTATCGACAAGGTATTTCTTGGCGGGGTGCTCTATATTTAGCTCGCTGATAGGTGTGAGATCTGTCACCTTTTTAGCAAACTTTGGCTTTGCACCTTTGTATTCAGGAGCGGGTGTGTGTCTACCTTTACCCGTCATCCCCTGCTTATATTTCTCCATGATATACTCACCATGAAGGTCAACGGCATTGTCCTTTAGAAAATTAGACAGCGATCTACCCATGCCACAGTTGTGACACTTGAAGATATATTCAGTCTTCTTCAGAAAAAAATACCCCCGTGCCTTATTCTTATGCTTCTGTGAATCACCACAGTAAGGGCAGCGGAAGTTATAGAGTCCTGACTTGACGTGTTTGTATTTCTCTAGCCTAGTGCTTAGGAGTCGGATGTATTTGTCATCGACGTAATCCATTGAGCAGATCTCACTACAGGTATCCTACCAGTAATCTTATCATCTGTCAACATACCCTTCAGCATTGCCATTCCTGGCACACTGACGAGGAATGAGATCACAGCGAGACCACCAAAGATGGACCACATCTTTTTCTCCATCATCCTGAGTCTATCATCTACCATACGAATGTCTCTCTCACAACCTTTCTTAATTGCATCCGTATCTTTATTGAGATCTGCATGAAGTCTATCTACTTTTTCAAATAGAATTCCATCCACGTCACTTTGTGTAGCTAATTTTTCATTATGAACAGCAAGCAACTGACCCATCTTTACAGAGTTTTCCTGTAAAGAGTCTACTACTTTCTCTAATCTTTCTAAAATTGCGGAGTTAATATCAGACATTATTCTGACCTAAGGGCTGCTTGTCGTTTCTTATAGTAAAATTGAATAACATCATTGGGATAAAGGCGTTTGACATCTAACTTCTTAAAGTTTTCTGGTCGATATATCTTGCGAAGCTCTATCTTCAGTTGTGCTTGTGACCTACTATACAATACATACTGCTCTGCCCCGTCATATGAAATGAGGAATGGTAGATAGGATGAATCTTTCTGTGCCCCCTCAGTCTTCAACATCTCAGACTGAGAGATTGTGTAACGACGGCGCTTCTTAGGTTTCTTCTTCGATCCTCCTAGGAGGGGAGTGAAACCAGCATTAGGTCCAGATGCGTCAGCAGTATTGCTGAAACCTCCATCGCCTGCGCTCATTGTTGGTGCGTCTTCATTCATCACAGGTCTTCTAGTAATTCTTTTACGTCGTTATCGGTAGCAACAAGGTCAAGACATCCTGCAGGTATCTGAGGATATCTATTCAAGTAAACAAGAAATGTCTTTATCAAAGACCAGTATTCTCTTTCCAACTTATACATGAGGAGAGGTATCGTACCGTCTCCAAAGACATTAAAAAGGATGATTAGATGATTTAGTATCAAGTTGACACGGAGGACACCAGTTTTCAAATACCTCTTAAGTAACCTCTTAAGGTATTTGAATTTCTTCATGTCCTCCATAAAATCATCTACAGTAACCGACTGTGGATTATCATAATGCTGAATAGCAAACATCAAATAGTTTTTTTCATTAAGTTGATCAAAGTGCATTATGTAAAAAGTCAGTTATTACGACCCGAAGGTCAGAGCGCCTACGCCATTGGTGATCACTTCTTCGGTGCCACCTGCTGAGGTAATCTTGACGCGATACTTGTTACCATCCAGAGTGTCGCCAGCGAGACCACTGTAAGCAAGAGTTGCGGTCGTGAAGTCTGCATAGGTGATGCCAGTGTCAAGGGAAGCAGTGATGTTTGTCCACTTCTTAGTTGAGGCAGCAGTCTGACGTTGCCAGACGTATGCAAGTGCTCCAGGTGTTCCTGTGGTAGTAGTGGTAAGAGTAAACGTACCAGCACCCGAGGAGGATGTTGAAGCAGCAGGTTGAACTGTGACAGTCACAGCAGATGCTACATCAGCAACCACAGTGTCATCAGCGTCGTCACCAGCAACACCAGCAGTAGCATGGATGAATGCTAAGCACTCTGCCTTATGCTTGGTGTCACCATTAGCAGTGGTGTATGTGCGATACTGCCACCAACCAGGACCTGTAATACCGCGAGACTTATTCTCAGCGAGTAACATTTCCGTGGTGTCAACAAATACGAGATCGTATGAGTTGCTGTCGCCACCCTTGATCACATACTCAGCGACCGCTTTAGGTGCAGTCCTACGGACAGCGCCAGAGAGAGCAGCAGCAGTGCTACCTGCATATACTTTGTGCAATTCGATTGCAGTGGTGCTAGTGACTTCTTTAACGATGTAAGCAACGTTAGAGAGTTCTAAGATGTCGCCTACGACGACGGTATCCGCAGCATTTTTCGTAACAGTGGCGTCACCATTGGTGACCGCTACATTGTTTGCGAAGGTTGCGGCATCAATTTTTCCAAATACAGCCATTGTTTCTCCGTGTATGAAGATTATATTCCTATAAGTTATTTATAGCTATTCTTCTTTCTGGAAAAGAAGTGCCTCTACTACATCAACTGCCTTGTCATCCAACTTGTTATCAGTTGTAGCGACTAAGGAGCGCAGCACGTCCACAAGGAAGTGACGCACTTCGTCTTTTCCAAGTAGTGCAGTGATTGTTTTCTTTGCTAGGGGTAAGAGTAGTGATAACATAGATCAGTCCAAAGGTTACTGATCTATATATGTCATCATTTCCCGCTGCCACCCATGCGCTTACGATCGAAGTCGGTTGTAGCTTGAAGCATCTTCTCCTTCATGCGATCCTTAGCAGCCTTCTTTGCTGCTTCGGATGCTACGTTGTCTGTCTTTGATTCAGGAGCACACGCTTCTTCTTTCTTGACATCTTGACCAGGCTCATACCACTTACCGTCGCCGTCAGAATCCTGCCAACGCTTGCCTGCTTTTGCTGCTTTAATGTTTTTGTCTTTTTTCTTGGCAGCTTCCTTGAGTGCTAATACGCTACTCTGGATTCTACTTCTGAGATGTTCAGACATAAGGTCCTCTTTTCTTGGATTGATGATGACGTTTCCTTTTTTGGAAGTCTTTAGAGATGATTCTTTATGACCAATCGGTTTCATTCCATCTCCCCCATCTTTTGCAACTCTTCCTCAGTAAATAATCCTGAGTCCGATAGTTTATTTATAAACTCTTCGTTGCGTTTCTTAAGAGCTGCCTTACGGAAGACGAGATCAGTGCGACTGCCGCTGTCCATCTTACCCTGACTTGCAGGTTTCTTAGACCCACCAGCAGGTTGAGCACCAGCATCACTACTAGTTCTTCTGCCCTGAGCATACTTAGATCCACTCATCTTAGAGTCACCAGAGACCATCTTGCCTGCATCAGATCTACTGTCCTGATACTGCTTCTCAGATTGTCCGTGCTTACCCTTGTAGAGTTCGTCCAACTCTTCTTCTTTGACACAGTTAGGGACATCCTTACCACCCTTTTCCTTTGTGCCCTTTGCTTTGTATCCGTCCCAGCACTTGCTAGCACCCACGTTGGCACGAGCTTGCTTGAGACCTTCAAGCATTTCTTGATGGAGGTCTTCGATATCAATGCCGATCACTTCTTCTTTAGCGGTGACACCTAAGTCAGCAGCATCTCTCGCTGACTTCTCACCTTTCTTACCGACAACAATATAACGACCGTCTGCCTTCTTGCCAGTGATGAGCATAGAGTCACCACTACCAGATCTGACAACACGACCTACATTTCGATCATCTTTGTACTCTGCCTTCTTCTTTGAGACGGAGTTACGATCAATTTGGAATCCTGCATAGCCTTCTACTGTAGGCTCGAAAGAGTCTAGCACTTCCATCACTTTCATGACTCCATCATGGAGTCTCTGTGTTGTTGGAAGAGTATCTTCTTCGATTGCTTTTAGGATGTATGTCTGCTCAGTAGGATTGTAATCCATGAGTGCTGCAGACACCAGCATTTCTAACGTCATGTTTCTAAACCGAAATGAATTTCGCTAATACTATTTAGTTTGAGTAGATTTTCTGAAATCTGTGAATTTAACTGTCTTTTGACCAGGGGTCATGTCCTGAAGTGCTTCACGATAGCGATCAGTACCTGCTTTCCAGGTGTTACCACTGCCATCATCGGCACTGTAGTTGCCCTGATCTTTAGTAGTGTCAGCAGCAACCTCTTGTGCATGATTAAGATCTGATGGTCCTAGTTGTGCAACTTCACTGATGTGCTGCAACCAGCAGCGATGCTCGCCACCCCAACCATCACGAATGATGACGTAGTTGGTGCCACGATGTGCAACCTTACCACGGATACCACTGTCATCGTGCTCTACGATTGCACCCACCTTGAAGATCTGGTTGAGCATATAGTAGTCACGGAAGGCATCGAAGTCAAGTTTAGGAGCGTATGACCACACAGATTCGTGGACAGACTCACCCTTCTTACCCTTCTTCGCTTTGGGTGGAGGTGTCATCCCAGTGATAACATCTGCCATCAGTTTCTTGGAGTCTTTATATCCCCCAGTGCCACCATGGAATGAGTCGTGATCACCTGATTGAGCGTGCTTTCGCATCTGTGATGCTGATAGGTTCTCAATAGGATCCTCACTGTCAGTAGCACGAGCTCCTGCAGACTTAATATTAATCGACTTGAAGTCGTAGTGCATACCATTATATTTGTTAGCAAGAGTCTCAAACTCTTTCACTCGATCATCACCAACAACCATAGTGACGTGCTCATGTCCCTCATCATGAAGGTCACGAAGGACATCAAAAATATTTCTATGCGCTTCATTGTTTTGGATAGCATCCTTGTGCCCCTTAAACATCTTACGCATATGATCCACCTTCTGGTGTGCGCTCAGTGGATTCTTCTTATGATCTTGTGACCTAGATGGGTAGATACGATAGTTACCTGAGTCACCACCATGTGCCTTGACTGCATCAAGAAGTTTACCATGACCAGCGTGAGGTGGATTAAACCTGCCAAAGGTGATAGCGACATGCTTGTCATCCATCTTTGCTTGAGCAGCAGGAGACTTACCCTTACTAGATGTAGAAGGTTTCTTAGCAGCAGGTTTGGCTGCAGCTGCTGCCTCCCTGATAAATTGAATAAATCTCATTTGCCCCAATCTTTTGCGACGGTGAAGTTTGCTCGTGAAAACTCTAGACGATCAACAAGTTTGATTGCTTGTCCATCCATGATTGCTACAAATCCTTCTGGACTTGTGACACGGTATCCTTTCTCGTCTTCCAAGAAAGTGCCCACGCCTTCAATCTTTGTAAGTTTATTTATCACTTGCTCTTTTGCAGCGATAAGGTCCTTAAATCCAGTAAATGTATGGATCATTGCAGACATATTATTATTTAGGTAAGCGAGAGCGTCAAGTTTACGACGCTTCCATTCTTTCTGCGAATTATCAGTCTTCTTCTTCTCGATCTCTTCATCATATTTCTTACTTACGAAGTTGATATAACCAGAGGCAATACCTTCTGCAGTGGGGATCTTACCACCACGAATAACTTGGTTGAAATAGATCTTGAAGAGGGCAGGAGGTGAAAAGGTTTGTGGTCCTGGTGCTCTCTGCAATGCATCCAGAAACTTCCTACCATTATTAAGACTACGTTGTGCCTTACCAATGGTGCCATTAAGTTTGGTGATTTCACCTGGAGAAAGGTTTGCAATGCCGTTGGTATTCTGGAAGGTGGATGAGAAGACTGCAACATCCGTTACACCCTGCAGACCAGATACGTTAACACCGAAACTAGCACTCATCTCACCGACGCTAGGTCCACTGTAGGAAGTATGGAAAACAATACCCAACTTAGACTTAGAAACCTTAGCACCTAACTCAGAGTGCTTAGGAATCACATAGGTAATAGTGTTAGGTTTGAAGTTGTAGCATGGTTTGCCACGCATGGCAATGAGATTAGGTCTCTTAGTATAGAGAAGATCACCCTGCAAAACACCCTTAATAGGGAGTTTCTTCAACTCATTGTAGCATTGTTTGAGAATCTTATTGATGTTTCCATCATAGTGAAAGTCAATGAATTGCTCGTTATAGCATATCTTTGGTGCTGTTTTGTTAAAGACAGACTTTGTACCTACAAAAAACTCCCCTGTCTTAGGATCTGTGCCGCAAACGATTGCAGGAGCACCATCCCATTTAACAGTGACCTTAGTATTACTACCACCCTTACCTGTAGTGAGCATGTCACGAAGGGACTCTAGGAAATTGACAGCGTTAGTAGCGCCAGCGAATCCTTGGTTGAAGATGTCGTCTTCGAGGTGCTCTAGGTGTGTGTTTTTTGCCATGGTCTTATTATAGGACAGAATGGGGTGAGATCAGGGGGAGAGTGGACACTTATAAACCTGGCTTCAACAGGAAATTAGCATCTCCATCTAGGTCATGACTGCTCTTACTGAGTCCTGTTATCTTGATTGCCATCAGGAATGACCACCTTGCATTAGATGAAGAGTTAGTCTTAATACGAATCCTAATACTACTCTCTCTTACAGCAGAAGAGAATCGTGGACATCCATATCCCTCAACATCTCTTCCCATATAATATAATCCTTTCCCCTTCACCTGTATATAATATGTCTTCTTTGAATTATAATACTTCTCTACCTCTTGTGCTGCTGCTGATCCCTTTGCTAAAAACTTATCTGGAAATCTTTTTAGATCTAATTTGTGCGCTGTCTTACGTTGTGCAAGTGATGCGCTGCTACTCAACGTAAACTTAGCAGGTATATTTTTTTGTGGTTGCCAATGAGCATTCGCTTCTCTTATGATGCCATAGGACTCGGCAATACCAATCATTGTCCTTGCTGCTTCTTTCTGAGCAGATGATTTATTCTTGTCAATAGTAAACTGCATTGACCCAGTATCAAAATCAAAATTCATTTGAGCGAAGTCGGCAGACAACTTTTCTTTCAACTCAAATTTAATTATCTGATTTTTATATGTGGGTGTCAACTCCAAGTCTGCCTTGGCATTGTCTGCTCCTGCAGGATCAGACACAGTATAACCTTCCCCTCTCAACTTCTTAATAAGATCGAATTCATACTGGAATCCAGCATTCATTTTCACCTCTTGTGGAGAGGGACCATCACCATCGTATAATGGTTCTGTGTCAATCTTCTTCGGCATCAGACAGAGAAATTCTACCCAACTATTTAGTCAGACTCTTTAACTTCCCAAGACCCACCAACACCACCGTCCATGTTAACAACAATGTCTGGTGTCTTTGAATGATGAGGCTCGTGTGGTCTATCCATGGGTTGAGACTTAGTGTCATCATTCCTAGATAGATTTTTAAGCACGATGAAGGCGTCCTTATTATATTTACGATGTCCAAGTGGGGATGCCCACTTCTTATTATAACCCTCTGGTTGAACGATACCAGAGACTACTGTGCCACCGATCTCAATTACAATGTTATCTTCTCTGACATTCCAACCAAGGGTTGCAATCGTATTCCAGAGCTCATCTTGTGTAAGATTCATCAGATATCTCCTGGCGCACGATTCTCACTGTAGTTGACATCAAACATACCCTCGGGGTAACGTGCTGCCAGTTTCAATGTGTTGATGTAGATGACTTCATCGAGTCGCATGTCCAGTGCAATAGCAGCATTGGCAACATACCACATGATATCACCCAACTCTTTCTGCAGGTGCTCCTTGTTAGCAGTGTCCCAGGGTTTACCTTGGAATTTAATCTTCTTAACGATCTCTGCAAACTCACCACCCTCTGCACAGATACCTGCTGCAGCAGTGTCAAGACGCTCGATGTTACAACCTGCTTTGTGCAACTCCTGGAGTCGCTCGATGTAAGACACATAGTCCTTACTAGCAGGAGAGGTCACACGGTCTACAAAACTACAATAGCGATCAAGATCCACTTCAAACTTTTCCTTACCACCCCCTGCAGCGGCAGCAGCTTTCTTCTCTGCAACTTTCTTTTTAGTCTTGGGTGCAACAACGTTTTCGTTGTTAAGCATCTCCTCAGGAGTCTTGGGAGTAGCGTCTGCGACCTGTTGAGCACGCTGACGCTCCTCTTCAACCTTCTCTTGAGCATCACCAGAGATCTTCTCTGTCTGTTGCTCCAATTCATAATTAGGGTCACCACTTTGGGTAAAATTGTTAGGGTCAGTCATACTTTAAATCCGTCAAAACTTTTTTTAGTATCGGTGAATGCATTCTCATTGATGTCACCAGCATCAATGATGTTGTCCTGGGCGGACTGATCACAATCATACAGCCTCATCTTCGCCCTGTCAATCCCTACAACAAATCGTTTGAACAAGGTGGGGTCGTTGTATCTATTTTTGAGTTGCTTGACCATGATCTGACCCAGCTGCTCCATCTCCTCTGTGGATATAAGCGCGACCATAAGATCAGCAGTAGCAGGCAGTCCAAAAGACTCGCTAGTATCGGTAATATCCACATCAGAGTTTCCATATCCACTTCGGGTAGTTTGAGTAGCAGAGACAACAGGGACATTTAACTTGCCAGCGAGTCCTCTTAATTCCTCTGCAATAGACTTAACATATGTATAGGAATTGACTGCAGTCCCTTTGTATCGTGATGATGCACAGATATTCAGGTAGTCAATGAATATAATATCAGGATGAAAACCTTTCTTGAGTGACAACTCATTCAAGAGTGCCTCAAAGTGTCCCACATGTGCAGACGCTGTGGGATACTCTTTAATAACTAAGCGACCTTGTGTCTTCTTCTTAAGAGATTCCACCTTCTTGATGTATCTCTCTTTAGTAAACATCGGATCACTCAGTTGTTGGATCGGGATGTCCAGAAGGTTGGCGTCAATTCGCTCAGCAATCTTCTCTTCTGCCATTTCAAGTGTAATGTAGAGTACGTTCCTCCCCTGCAGGAGACTGGCACTAGCGCAGTGGCACATGAATAGAGACTTCCCGACACCTGTGCCAGCAAGTGCGATGTTGAGAGTCTTATTAGGTAGACCACCTTTCGTGATTTTGTTAAAATAGTCGATGTCAAACGGAATCTTCTCCTCTTTCCTATGATAGAAATCGTAACGGTCGGATGCATCAGAGATGTAATCGTGACCTACATGATCATCAAAACAGACGCCCAATGCCTCAGACATAATGCTGGGGATAGCGTCCTTTGTCTTTGTCTTATCTTGCCCATCGGCAATCTTAACTGACTCCATAAGAGCAAGATAGACTGCACGTTCTTTACACCACTTCTCAGTGGTCTCCATCAACCATTCATCATTGTAAGTGTCACGGTCTAGGTTATCAAGGAAGGTTTCAATCTCCTTGTAAGTGTCCTCCGTGATGTCACGTCGCTGCTCGATCTCAATCTTCAGAGCGTTAGGCTCTGGATTGATATCGTACTCACCGATGTATTCCTGAATCGTCTGAAACAACAGACGGTTAGTAAACATATCGAAGTATTCATCCTTAATGAAAGGCAAAACCTTTCGGCAGTAATCTTCCTCAAGGATAAGTTTACTGAGTGCAATCTCTTCGATCTTTAGGCTCATTGATAATGTAGATAGGTGGTCAATTCATACTTGTCATTACTGATAGGAGCGTTATCCGAGTAAGGAAACGTCCACCCAGGTGGATATAATACCACATCACCTTGCTGTGGTTTAATTTTGAGTCCGACTTGAGGAAATTCCATCTCGCCTCCCTCCTCAACATCGTTAAGGAAGAATTTGTATGCTAGGAATCTCTTAGCAGAGTCGGCATCACCAACGTCGATGTGTAGACCGAAGTTATCTCCAGTCTCGACATTGTATTTATTCAATTTGATCTGCTCAAGATTATTCTTTGCTGCCCAGAATTTCTCGCAGTCCATTTGCTTCATGTATTCTTGTGCAGACCATTGAATGATTGGCACAACCTGTTGTTGGATTGCATTCCACTCATGATCTCCCTCGTCTGCCAAGAATGAAACGTTGACGATGTTATATTGTGGGACACCATCGTCCCACCGCATCATCTTTCCACAAGTGTCAGCCTTAAGGACAGCATTGCGACATACATTTGGATCAAGTACTTTAGGATAGATTCTGATCCAATCCTTATGATCCATAAGAAAACTCCTGCTCTGCTGCTTTGTCAAGTTTCATCATCACTTCTGGGGTGAAGTATTTTTCAGGGTCAGAAAGAATAGACTTAGGATAAACAGAAGATTCACCAAACTTGATACGATTGCCGACTCTTTGGAAGACTCCATACTTCTCGCCCAAGTCCAGTAGTCCGAAATAGCGGTCAAGTCCACGCTCGTCATAGAAAAGACGGGTTTCAACAACAGTATTCTCCTTACTCAGACGCGACTTAGCAGTCTTTGCCTTGATAATGTTTCCAATGACATCCTTACCATCCTTCTCTTTTTTCTTTGAGAGATAGATGATTGTAGATGCAGCATACTTGAGTCCACTGCCTCCACCCATTTCCTTCGTAGGTACATAAGATCCGATAACATCGTAAGTGTGGTTGGTAACAATCATGGGCACGTTTGCCTTACCCAGTTTAAGGGTGAGCACACGAAAGATAGACTTAACTATCTGTGCCCGTGACATATCGCGGGTTTCTTTACCCGCTTCGGTGTCCTCAACCTCCTTAGTGGTTGAGAGCATCCCCAAAGAGTCTAGCACAAACATCATAGGTTGGCGAGACTCCTCAGGCAGACTTAAGTATTTGTCAATAATCTTGATTGCCTGCTGCCTAAACTCCTGCACTGTTGTGACAGGGACAATAACCATACGCTTAGAATCAATCTTGCGTGTCTCAATCATATTCTTACTGATAGCAGACTCAGATTCAAAATAGATCACACCCGCATCAGGATCCATCTCAAGAAAATGTTTGACAATGCCAAGGCAATAGAAAGTCTTACCAGTTGAAGACTCGCCTGCCAGAGCTGTAATCTTATTGGACGGGATGCCACCATAGATCGATCCAGATACCAGTGCATTAAAAATATAACTGCCAGTATCGATATAAGAGGTAGTGTCACCTGCTGCAACTCCGTCTGAAACCAGACCAGCGTATTCATTATCGATCTCCTTTACGATCTCAGAAAGAAAATTCACGACCACAGTGCCTCCAGGGTATTAATTTTTTCGGGTTTCCAATCAATGGTGTCTAGGATTACAGTCAAAGGGTCAAGGAAACTCTTCTTAAACTGTAAGTCATAGTCTATGTTTTTGTCAAGCCCAAACTCGGTTGGAAGAGTCTGGAAGAATGAGATCACATTCTCGTTGATCTGGTTTGGTGTCCTCAGCATCACATACTTAATCTTCTCACCCTCTTGGATGATGGGATACTTGTGTGCCAGTTTCCTCTTCTTGATATAGAAGTTATACAGCAGTGCTCCTCGCACATGCATAGGGCATCCCTTGCCATAGATGGTAGCAGGTGACGAATTCTTTGCCACGTTGTTACATCCACGGGGGAATGCAATCTCCTCCACGGGCATCGCTTCAAACCTCTCACGGAAGTCCGCGATAAACTTCTGCAACTCATCCTCTGTGCCACTCATGATGACCTTCAGAGCGCCCTTAATGGCGGTGCGACAGGCTGCAGGGGTAGAAGACTTGACTGCTTCAATGCCGTTGATCTTAAGTTTAGGAGTCTTATATCGGACACCCTCAGAGTCAAACACATTGAGAATATATCTCTTCTTAGCAGTCCAGATGCCACGGTTAGCAATATTCTCTCGCTTCATGATCATCTTCTGATCATAGGCATTTACATAGGTCGCCAACGCTTCATAAGAATTTCCAATATACTTCTCAAATTCCACTTGACACACCTTGTCAAGGAACCTAACAATACTCTCATCGCTTGCCTCTCTGCCCTTGAATACCTCGTGTACAAAAGGACCCAGGTTGAGATAGATGGAATCAGTATCAGCAGCAATAACGTAGTCAACATCAGTAGTTTTCAGTATTTTATTAAGGTAAGTATTCATTTTGTTTTGAATCCATCGGATACTTACCTGTCCCGATAGAGTAATCGCCTCAGCATTTGCCAGACTGTAGTATCGGAAGTACTGGTTTCCGATGGCACCATAGGCGCTGTTAAGTTGGATCTTTCTTGCCATTTGGATGTTGTTAAATTTTGACACATCCTTTTGTAATGCCAAGGTCTCTGCAGGTGTGGTGGAATTTTCGAGAGCTTGCTTAGCGGCAAGCATTCTCTTCTTGTATATGGTCCTTTCATCATAGATCCTCTGCATCATTTGTGGAAGAAATCCAAGTGTGTCCTTACGGTATTGAGCACCGTTAGCACACACACAACTATCACTATCAAAGACTATTTCCTGGTTAAGTATTTTATCAACTGTAACCGTTGGGTGTCGCTCCTCCAGGAGTGTCTCGGGTGAGATGTTGTACTGCATAATGAGATGAGGATACAGACTGTTAAGGTCAAAAGACACCACCCAGTCATAACTTCCTGGAATCGGCTCCTTTACATATGCACCTGCATACTTATCATCCTTCTTAGTAGTTAGGCGAGGTGGCACCACAATGTTACGACCCTTGAGATCATTATAGATCAGGGTGTCCCACATACGGACCTGAGAATATACATCCTCAAGGTTTACCTTAGCGTCATACGCCATGGTAACTGCCAACTCGATTAACTTCATCTTATCTTCCAGCATGTCAACCAGATTCACGTCATGGATGTTATATTCCACGAAGCGTTGCCAGTCAGACGTATAGAAATCCTTAAAGTTTTCAAACTCCGAGTGGTCCAACTTTTTATCACCCAACTCAACCATAGCAATATGGTCTAGGCGATAGGATTCCTGGTTGGTGTAAGTGAATTTCTTATAGAGATCTAGATAATCAAGGATCGCTACACCAGTGATTTCGTACGCTATATTGGTGCGTCCCATCATCTTGATCTCTCTGTCAATGACCCTATTCCAGGGGGACAAAGACTTTTTCCACTTCTCACCTAGCACCCGCTCGATACGACGACAGATGTAAGGGATGTCATACAGATTATTATTCCATCCAGTAATGATATCAGGGGTATTCTGATTCCACCATGAGTGAAAGTCCCGTAGCATCTCTTGCTCTGTCCAGAAGACACGGTATTCAATATCCTTTGGAGCAACAAACTCCCTGGTCCCCCAGGTAATTGTCTCCTTGGTATTGAAGTTCTTCATCGTAATACAAAGCATCTCCTCAGCAGATGCTTGCACGTCTGGGAATCCATTTTCGCAGGCAACCTCAATGTCAATAGTCCAGATCTTCATCTTGGACATGTCATAATCAATCTCACCCTGCCACTTCTGAGCAATATGTTGATAAACATACCGCTCATATCCATGGACTTCCAGACCCGATGCGCCCTCATACGTTTTGATAAACTCCCGTGCTTCACGAGCGCCATCAAACTGTTTAGGGAAAGCATAACGACCATCTAGTGTCCTATACTTACTCGTCTTCTGTTGTGCGTTAGGCACTAGAAAAAGAGTAGGGCGAGACTTCTCCCGATACTGCACGGGATCTCCGTGCTCGTAACCTCGGATGAGAATGTCATCGCCCAGTAGGCAGACACTTGTATAAAAATCACTCATTAACTGCTTTCTGGTATGCTGCCAGCACTTTGGGTGCAGCATCCATTATAGTCATAATGTCTGTAGTTGTCAAGAAGATAAATCGTTGGTCAGTGTGCAATGGATACACATGCAATTCCCCCTCTGTGTCTATGAGATGGGACTCTTCCAGTAAAAGACCTGGCTCTTCATCCAACTCAGTAAGTTTACCAATAAGGTATGTGTTTGGATGATGCTTAAGAATTAAAACTTTGATCATAGGTCTCTTGCGGTGGCGTCCTGCTCGTCAAAGTATACACTCATACCAGCAGGTTTATGTGATTCAAGTATGGCCTTGTAACTTTCAATTACGTTTTCGTGAGGGTCACCAAGACTGACAACTGACATTACAGATACAATATTGTTACCAACAGTCAATGGAGACCATGGAAACAGTTTGATCTGCACGTCAGAGAGGTCCATCTCATCAGGTACAGTCTCCCCCCCTTGAAAATCAAACATCTTGTCTGCTGGTTGCTCAATCACCACTGAGTATGGTTGACTAAACTGATACGCGAGAGGCAGAGTGTGGTCGTCGGATGCCCTAACTTCTTTAATGTCAGCGATTACGTCCTCGCCGCTTTGCATTCTTGCGATTTTTACGCTCATAATCTTTTTCCATTAGTTGTTCGTAAGTGCCTTGCACCATGTCTAGGAAGGCACGTCGTGCTGTGATGTTTTTCTCCTCAGCAATGACATGGACATACTGCATAAACATATCCATCTGATCTGGTGGCACGTCAAGCGTAAGTGTTTCGCTTTTTTCTGTGTATGCTGGACACAGGTTAACATACATATTCATTAAAATCAACTCCAAACAAAAAGAGACCCCCAATAGGGTGGTCTCTTCAGTTGCATATTATATATGTCAGTAGAGACACTCTTCCTGCTCTGCAAGGATCACTACATCAGATGTAGGATACGACACACAGGTAAGTAGGAATCCTGCTTCAATTTGGTCATCATCGAGGAAGGATTGATCCTCCTGATTCACTGTGCCTGATTCAATCTTGCCAGCACAAGTGCTACATGCACCTGCACGGCAGGAGTATGGCATATCTACTCCCGCTTCTTCTGCTGCGTCAAGAATATATGTGTCACCGTCACAATCAAAAGTTGTTTCAGTCCCATCTGATTGCTTAATAGTTACGTTCATGTTTCGTAAGTCACTAACCCCAGTATATATCAATATTCGCTGCTGTAACTTTTGCAAGTCTTTTTGTTTTGATCTGAAGACCTACACCACTTCCTCACGTAACTATCTGCATCCTGCTCCATAGAGAAGTGGGCATGGTTATGCAGTGTCCCTATCATTGCTATCGTCCCCAGCATCAGAAGGGAAGTCAGCGTTCCTGGATTCGTTAGAAATTTGAGAAACAATTTCATAAGTTTTTCGTTTCTGATGATCAGGAATAATTCTCTGCAATTCTACTACAAGAAGTCCGTTTTTGAAACTGACTGTGCCGACTTCGACATCATCACTCAGGTTGAATCCCCTAGCAAATGTGCGTGAAGATAATCCACGATGCATATATTCTTCTTCACAATCATTCTTAGGTCCAACAGATTTTACTAAGAGTATATTTGACTCAGTAGTTACTTCGACATCTCCTGGTGCCCATCCAGCAAGTGCTACTTCAATACGCCATTTAACATTTGATTCTTTGACGATATTGTATGGAGGATATTGTCCCCCAGGATGATTCGATCCATATGAATGTAATCGATAAAAGATATCATCTAGTCCGATGCTATATCTGTTTGCAGCATCAAAAATCTTATCGACATCTTTCGATGTCCATCTAGTAATGTCCATGTAACTTCTCCTTATAAAGCGAGATTGTATTGTGTGATCCCCGAAGGCAATCAAATTTATTTAGCAAGTATGTAGTTTAATTCGTTGTGTGCTATACCGAACCTTGTGGTAAGGAATACCTAACCTACATAGTATTATCTCATCCTTCGATGGAAAAAATGACTAAATTTTTACCTATCGTTATGTTATTGATGACCGCATCAGCAGCAAATGCAGGTGCCCTTACACATAGATTATCTTCCAGTGTTCAACTAACCGTTGATGCTGCTGCTACTAATGTCACGAGACTTGGAAGTACATTTTCAATTTCAGGCAATGGTGTAGATACTACTGACGGCAACACA
>Ga0257110_1000229_pt1 | contig 29299 bp, 41 predicted proteins | sample LP_taG_7_FD_190184 | JGI IMG/M metagenome (GOLD analysis project Ga0257110, IMG submission 190184) | Marine microbial communities from Northeast Subartic Pacific Ocean, Canada - LP_J_2015_P26_10m | ecosystem: Environmental > Aquatic > Marine > Oceanic | place: Canada: Northeast Subartic Pacific...
TGAAACTCAAGGGTGCAGTTGGTGCAGCAAACCTCAAAGATGCAGCTGAAAAAAAATCACAAAAATTAGCTAGTGTCGCTGCTAAAGTTACCACTTTGGCAACAAAAATCAAAAATCAGAGAAACAAGAATAAACAGAATCAACTTTCAAACCTTACACAAAAGAGGAAGGAAAAGATTATAAAACAAATACAATCTGATACAAAAAAATTGAAGGCAACGAAGATTGGTAAATTTACGCCAACTTGGACCGGGGGCGAACAACTCGGTAACCTCTCCAATGACTCAGAAGTGAGATCAGCACTTAATGCATACAAAGCAGAGTATAAGCGTGTCAAGGATATAGCGAATTTATTGAATAAAACTGCCGCGGTACCTCCACCTCCACCTCCAGTCCCAAATCCAAGACCACCACGACGAAGACCAAAGAAACCAACACCTGGTGCGAGTACAAACGAGAATCTTGAATCTAAACCATTGAATAAAACTGGGATGCGTGCTGAAATTGCAAAGTTTGTTTTGAGAAAACATAGCAAGCCAAGTGAGTTAAAAATTGACAAAAAGGATTTTTCATATGCAACAACATTAATTGAAAATAAACCAAAGTATTCATTCAAGACCAACGCAAACGATAGATTCCTGGTAGTTAACCCAGCTGGTAATTTGGCACTTGCTAGATCAAAAGAAGAAGGTAACGTACCAACGACAACATCTAAGAATATAGAGAACGCGATGGTGAAAGTCAAAAATGCAAAGGCTGCAGATGCTAAGAGAAAGGCGAATGAGGAGGCTGAAGCAAATGCAAAGGCTGAAGCAAATGCAAAGGCTAAGAGATTGGCAAATGCAAAGGAGGCTAAGAGATTGGCAAATGCAGAGGCTGCCAAGGCAAAGGCAAAGGCTAAGGCAAAGGCTGAGGAGGAGGCTGCGGAGGCTGAGAAAGAGAGAAAGGCAAAAGAGGCAGCTGCCAAATTAGAAAGTAATAAAAAGGCTCAGAGCAATAGGCGGAATATAAATACAGCAAACAAGAAACGTATAACGAATGCACAAACAAATACTGAACTTATTTCAGTAAAAGAAGCCATTGAACAGAAAATAAAAGACCGCAGAGACCGCCTAGCCAGTAAATTTGACCCAAACCAGATGTTCAAGACAAACATAAATAGATTAAATGGGACAAAGCTAGAAACACTTCAAAATGAAGAAGACTTGAAGAAAGAAATTGAAGTAGCCATAAAGAGACGTAAACAGTTTAAGGAGACTATGAATAGCTTAGACGGAATGGGACCAGTTACTACATTACCAGATCCACCGAGTGGGTATGAAAAGAACGAATACGTCATTGAGCGTAGAGCTAAACTTCAGGGTAAGATCGACGCAAGAAAGAAAGAGGCTTTGATGAAAAAGTTAAAAGAAACGAAAACAGGTGAAGAGTTTACAAAAGCTATCCGCGAAACCAAAGGGTTGACTAGTAACAACAAAAAAGAGGCTCTTAAGACTATGATAAATAAAGTGTTTACCGTAAAAGAAGTGAAGGACAAATTTAAAGAATCTATAAATAAGGAGAGTTTAAATAGTAAACAAATAGAAATGTTAAAAAAGCAAAAAATTTTTATAAATTCAGATTTCCAAGAGTTCGCGGGTAGTTTTAACTTAGAGGATGGTTACAGTTCAAATGAGGCTAATATCGTTCAAGAAGAATATGCGGCTAGCTTGAAAGGTGAAGCTTTCAGACGTAAACGGGTGAATCAAAGGAAAGCACTTAAAAAGGTAGCCTAAACCCTACCCAAGTTAGATAAAAATAACCGCGACAGATAGGTAAGATGAGCGACTGCGGAATATGCTGCGAGGGCTTCAACAAGTCCAATCACAAAAAGGTTGATTGCCCCTTTTGTGATTTGAAGGTTTGCCGTGTGTGTGTCCAGAGATACCTTCTGGGCACAAGCAATGATGCTCACTGTATGGGGTGTAAGAATGCTTGGGGTCGCGAGGTTGTGGATGAGGCGTGCACCAAGACTTTCCGCAACAAGCAGTTCAAGGAGCATCGAGAGAACATCTTGATGGAGCGGGAAAGGTGCCGTCTGCCTGAGACGCAACCCTATGTTGAGCGTCGCATCAGGGCCAAGGAACTCACTCAGGACCTCCTCAACCTCAACCAACAGATTCGGGCTCTCTACAGAGAACGACTGAACCTCGAGGACCAGATTCACGCTGCTCGCTATAACACACCCATACAGCTTGCTGAAAAGAAGCAGTTTGTACGCAAGTGTCCTGTTGAGGACTGTCGCGGATTCCTGTCGACTGCTTGGAAGTGTGGGGTTTGCTCGAACAAGATTTGCTCGGAGTGCAATGAAATCAAGGGTGACGATCACGAGTGCGACCCCAACAATGTTGAGACTGTCAAGTTGTTGAAGAAGGACACCAAGCCCTGCCCCAAATGTGGGACTATGATCTTCAAGATTTCAGGGTGTTCGCAGATGTGGTGTCCAGAATGCCACACAGCCTTCTGTTGGAACACAGGGAGGATTGAGGTTGGTATCATCCACAACCCTCACTACTACGAGTTCCAACGGAATCACGGAACCCGTGGACGCAATCACGGGGATATTCCATGTGGTGGGCTCCCCGATATCTATGAGTTGAGAACAGCCATTAGGGGGCTACCCCAACGTTATGATGTCTTTCTCACAATTCACCGACTGGTTGTTCATATTGACCACGTTGAACTGCGGTGGGACTATAGGGACCTTCAAGACAATGAAGGTGCTTTGGATATGCGTATCAGATACCTTATGAATGATATATCAGAGGCTGAGATGAAGCAGGCTCTCCAGAGGAGGGAGAAGGCCATCTGCAAGAATCGAGACATACGAGGAATTTTGCAGATGGTTGTGGACACCACAACTGATCAGCTCAGACAGTTTGTCTTGGAACCCCAGACAAAGGTTGTTGAGGTCTATAACCTCCTTGAGAAGCTTAGGGAGTACTACAACAAGACGATAAACAAGATTGGTAACAGGTACAACAATGTGGTTCCGATTATAACTTCGGAATGGGAACTCGTCAAGACAAAGGCTACATAAATATTTCTTTGTAACAAGTAATACTATGGGTAATAAGATTTCAATACCATCACAGGTAAAAATAAAAAAGGTGACAATAGTTCCTTCTATAAAGTGTGAAAAATATTCAGCTGGAAGTCTAAGATTGTTTTACGATGATGAAACATACAAAAAGGATACAGAAGAAACCTATTCCATGCTATCAGATTTTGTAGGTGATACTGGTACTGGAAGATCTTGGAGTTTACAAAAATATGCTATGGATGACACCAAAAACGATGATGTCATAAGCCAATTAGGAAAACGTGAAGAATCAACAGTTTTATCACCTTTTATCAAAGAATATTCCGATGGAATCACAATGGACCAATTTAAGACAAAAATTGTTGAATCCTATATAGAATTTTATGATAATGTTAATGATTATGATGTGCCTAATACACCTAATAGGACTAGGCTTACTTTTAACTCGGTTATAATTGTTTTAGAATTTGAAAGTGACGTTACAGACTTTTATATAAATGGCAATCCATATAATGCGTCATCATTTGGTACGATAAATGTATTTCCTAATCAAAATAAACTCGCATTCTATATACCTTGCACATCATTGTACGGCGGCCGGCGTGGGCAGGGACGGTGTGCAACAGATCATCCTAGAAGTTACGACAGCAATCGTAACTCCAGTTCTGAACAGGGTGGAGGGTCGTGTCCAGGTCCGGATAGGGATAATATCGTAAGAAGTATTGAAAAAGAATACTGTAGCGGAAGAGGTATTAATCGGACGTGCACCACATACGATTCTGAGGGAAACAACATAAGTTGGTATTCTTACCAGCAATCTAAAGTTCCTGTAAGATATAAATCTGGTGGGAGTTGGATTACAGAATCACTTTCTTTGCAACCCCAGGAAGCCCCTAACACCGGGTATGGTGATAAGATATATTTTGGAAAGCTGTTGGGTAAATTACTTGAGGAAAAGATAAACCCTATTTTAATCGATGATATTTTAAAAGGTATTGTAAAGGTTCAAAAAAACGCAGAAGTCCAACCAACATATAGTGATAGTGATATAAAATGTAAATTAGGAGCTCCTAATTTCGAGTATTTTACTACAGACACCCCTTATATTGCTACTACTGAAGACAAGTATAATGGATGGAATTTTGATACTAATAAATGTAATTATCTTAATACTACAGAGTACACATTTGATGGCGTAAAATCTAAAGCGTGTGGTGATTCAGAACTACTAATTCAGCGTAGTTGGGATGGTGGGGTACCAGCCGATGCAGATCCAGATGGTTCCATTGAGTGTGTATACAACATAAAAAATGCCGATGACTTGATAAGTCTCGAAAATATTTCAACTATAAGTTCACAAAAAAACGAAGATAACGAATCATTGTTGTTACAGTTACAAACGGAGTTTTGTAATCGTCCTGGAAATGGTGATGTAATTTACAACAATGCTGGTGCTGACTGTAATTCTTTGCTTGGCACGGCCGGTGGCGTGGGCAACGGCGGCGGCGTGGGCAACGGCGGCGGCGGCGGCGAGAACTGCAAACAAAGTGATGAGACGATAATACCATATGACACATTGTCAACAGACGCTCTCAAATTGGAGTGTTTTCCAGGTGGTAAACCTGCTTCAACCTGTTTTGATACATCAGGAGCACTCAAGACAACCAAATCCAATGACTGTTATCCAGATTGTTATTCTGGTGACGCCGAGATATCCTACAGTGATTTGACAACCTCAGCACTTAAAAGGGTTTGTTATCCAAGTGGTGATCCGGGAGCAAATAAGGGTGAGTCTTGCACACCAGACGATGAGATAAGTGGTGCTTTATTATACGCTTATGATGAGAATGGGAACTGTGTAGTTGATGAATGTAGAACTGGTTATAAAAAGAATAAGGATGGGACAAAGTGTAAGAAGGAGACAGATGTTCTGTTGTATGCTATAATAGGTATAGCATTACTTTTTCTGATATTGTTGCCACTTATGTTGTAAAAAAAATAATGTTAGACCGTTGGTATAAATTCCCATTGGAGGTATTTACAGATTTTCTTCCATATGACATCTTGTTGATAAAGCTTCTCCTTTGACTTGAGCAAAGGGAAGCATTCTAAATAATCATCTTCTGATAAGAGTTCGCAGAATTTGTACAAAACATAGGAGTAGCTTAAAAAGTTTTTCCTTTCTGCTGGACAATTCTTATCAAATGGTGCTTGAATTTCTTTGAACATCTGACGAAGTTTCTCCTCGAGTGCTTGGGGCATCCTCTTGGGTTTAATGCCATTGAGTATATTTGAAATGTATGGGACGTGTTCGTAGTACTTGTTCATCTTGAGTTTCTTCAGGAGTGTTCGGACTTTTGTGTGGGTAATCTCATTGACATTTTTGATTTTCATCTTTTTGAATTCCGATCTCAATTGTTCTATAACCTCTGGGGGTATTGAGGTAACCTCTTGAGCCTGAAATTGTGATAGCCATTCGTTGAAGTGGTTCTCACGTTTGTATGAGTAGTTGATAACCTTTTCACAATTCTCTTGTTCCTCCTTATAGGTCATCTCACATCCCAATATAAACTTCATTGCACCGCATTCCATACAGATATCACAACTTTCCCCGTGATCATATGTGAGATTTGAAGAATTGCAGTGATCACATCTTGACGTATTTATCTTGACCTTGTCCATGTCAATAGCTACTGACTGTTCAACAAAGGCAAGATAGTCATTATAGATGTCCTTCTTCTGTACTCCTTTATTTATTTGGATGTCAAAAGGACCAACACTTTTAGATTGGGATGGTTCGTCTGCGTACTGATTAATAAATGGCATACACTTGATTATATAATCTGTCAACTGGTCTGGGTCATCCATCAATTCATCAACCTTTGACTCAAACGTAGACGCAAAATTGCCATCCATATTAAAGAGTTAAGACTTTACCTTTTTAATATGAAAAACATAATCCTAACAATCATCTACTACTTAAAGTGGTTTTTTTCATATAGTGACTACCACATTGCCAAGCGTACAGTCACGTGGTATGGGTATCATAGCATCAGGTCAAAGTGGTTCAAGCCACCGGAGGGTGCACGGGATCTAACTGTTGACATTGAGTACTATGTCAACAACAAGAAGTACCGCTATATGACGGAGGATCCTGATTACAAGTGGCCTCCTGAAAATACCAACACCAGAGGTGTTGAATTCCGCCTACCAATCAAGTCGGTTTACACACTTGATGAGGATGATAAGCCTATCGAGAATGTGACGGATATATACAAGGAGTACATTGGTCCCAAGGGTGATACTCCATTTCCGGCTCACAAGGTTTTCCCATTTGACAAAAAGTTGAAGGTTACTGATATTCTAAACAATTCAAATGTCATCAAGCTTCTTAGCGAGGAAGAATCGAAGGTCTCCAAGGTTGGCGACATTGTACTTGAGGATTAGGAAGCGATTATCATCCTCTTGAAATATCTGTACGGTTGAGCACATACCAGTTGCCTTTGTGAATATATTGAGATACTTCAATGAGTAGACACCCGAGAGTGTTCCTGGGTATTCCCCCTTTTCACACTCGATAGTTGTCTCCTGATTGGCAAAGTCACCCTGACAGCTGATGATAAACTTTGATGGTTCGCGTGTGATCGTGACATCGGAAGCTAGGTTTTGCATATCTCGGCAGGACCTCTGGAAATCGACTGAAGGCATTATGGTCACGACTGAAGTCTTGATGTCCGGTAGAACAATCTGGTCATCATTTATATCAAGGAGTTTGAGTTCAAACTTTGTATCTGTTTTCTTCTCTGCATTCTTGATGTGAATATTCATAAGATCTCGGTGGGTGATTGATATTTCCAGTGTGTCATTGTTTGAGATGGTCTTGAATAGTTTGAATGTGTTTGAAATATTTATTCCTGCTAAAAACTGACGTTCACATTCGTACTCCTCAAAGTTTTCAGCTGGTAGGTGAAGGTCAATCAATGATACCCGTGCCGTGTCAAGTGTTAGTACGGTAAGACCCTTTGGTTCAAATATGAGGTTGACGTCATTGAGGACATCCTTTAGAACCTCAAACAGAGCCTTGAAGGCACTCGCCTGAACAGTCTTGAGCTTCATTAGTAATAATGGTTGGTTAAACTTTATGCCTGTGAACCACTGAACGCGTCAGATACATTGGCACTAATCTTTTTCTGAAGTTCATCAGTCATTGGAGGTTGCAGGGATTGGCCGTAGTTATCCAGGCTGAATAAGGCACCATCACCCGAGCCGTCAAGGTTTGACATAGAGCACTTCCCATACATATCACAGTTTGATATTACTGGTTCTGGAAGGATTGACTGCAACCAGGATTTAGCCTCGTTACCGACCAGGAAGCGTCCATCTTTTGTCAGGAGAGTTGGTACTCTGTTAATCTTCTGGTTGTACTGAGGTGGTACACCCATAGTATTCACATCATGGAGACGGACAACCTGTTTGAGCTGCACATGCTTATCAATAAACTGGAGAATCTCCTGAGAATGTGAACACCTGTTGCTATATATCAGCAGAGCCATATTATACTATAATTTCTTTTTGTTGAAAATATTTTGACGCGTATAAGTAATGGTTGTGCTACTTCTGATCGCAGCACTTTTGCTTTTGATGATGACAAATCGCGAATCATTTGTTGAGGTTATGGGTTTTGCTGGCTACAAGAAGCCATCACGCATCTCAGCAGATGAGCGTTTCGACTACACGGGTTACACTGAACAGATTGCGGCTGTTACAGCGACAGAACTCCACTCTATGTTCAACTTGGTTCAGGGGTATTTCAAGGAGTGTGTGTATCCACTGGAGACGAACAGTATAAAGAAGTATGTCAAGTCCAGTGGCGAAGGCTCTGAACCTTCAGTCGCCTACAAGTGTGCATTCACCTTTATGACTACAAAGGGGTTTGTATATGGCTTTGGTGTCCACGCCGATATCGTTGATGGCAAGTTGGTTGGTGTCCAGACTCAGCAGATGACGGATAATGGTGTTATCAAGCCATACACCGATGAGATTGCGAGTGATTTTACAGAGTTTGAAATGATTACTAAGAAGAATATCCCAACATTGGAGCAGCTCAAGGCTGGGGAAAAATCCCTGTAAAAGGTTCTACCAATAATATAATGCTGAGTGTCGATGACATTCACAAGATTGAGAAGCAGCGTAAGGATGCTCGAAAGGAGATTTACAAAAAGATTTATGAGCAATTTTGTAGAAAAATAAAACAGTGTGTTGAACTTGGTGAGTCTCAGGCATTTCTCAGAACACCTTCATATCTGATAGGGTACCCAACATTTGACAGAGAGAATGCGACGCTGTACCTCAAGAGGCAACTTGAACTTGGTAAATTTGATGTTACAATGATTTCTGAAATTGATCTCTATGTCTCCTGGAAGAAAAATGGACGAGCCCAACCTACTAGAAGAACCAAGGAACCGGTAGAGGAAGAGGATGATGCCTTCCCAACCTTAATGAATCTCAAGAAGGCGGCTGCGAAATATCGCAAGTAGATTTTTCAGCTCATTTATAAATGGAGGTATTGGTTGATGCAAAGAAGGAGTATCTCAACCAGTTGGCAATTATTATGGTTCCATTTATGATTGAAACATTCCAGGACGTATATAATGAATCAGTAAATCGCTCGAAGAATAAGAAGATTCTGTCTATGAATCAGCTTTTACTCAAGGATGTGAAGGTTTGGAATGATAATATTATCAAGCAGCACACTGATGAGATTATCCATTCTTGTTCCTGGTTCAATGAACTTGTTGCTGCAGTGTTTGTGAGCCACGTCAAGATTCTTTCAGCTGTAAAACTTTCAGCAGAGTCCAACAAGATTTCTGTAAAGTTGCCAACAAATGAGAGATTTATTCACGCGTGCTATGTTGCGGTTGCAAAGGACTTGTATAAGGATCCCTATATCTATCACGAGGAGGCTGATGAATTTGTCAGAGATGAGAAGCTCTTTGAGCGTTTTAACACGTGTATAAGTTCAACAGTAAGGGATCTTATCCCAATCCAGGATATTCTCAGGGTTAATATGACCAAGGAGGACATCAAGTCGCTTGACCTGGATAAGGGTGAAGACGATTTTGAGCCTGAGGTTGAGGAGGAGGGTCCAGAGCCCGAGGGTCCAGAGCCTGAGGGTCCAGAGCCCGAGGGTCCAGAGCCCGAGGGTCCAGAGCCCGAAGGAGAGCAGCCTCAGGAAACCGCAGCCCTTGATGCGGACGATCCCGAGGTTGAGGAGATCAAGAGTATAAGTGTTGAGGGAAAAGGACCCAGCACTGGTGAGGAGTCTCTATTTGATGACGCTCCAGAATCAATAAAAAAACCTTAAATATATAGTAAATGGACATTAGTGATACACTCAGAGATCCACTTGGTGCGGCTGTGGTTGCCGCTCTGGTCACAGCTGGGTACATTCACGTCAAGGCTAAGATGAACAATGAGGGTAAGCTCGAACTTAACAAGTATACCAAGCCAGCTCTTTTAAACGCAATCCTGGTGTACTTTATCATTGCGGGTGGTGTTGGTAAGAGGGAGGCTATATCTGCAGATCCCTTCTAGGATTGAGTCGTTTGCGTCTCTATTGGAACTTAAAGATTTGCTTAATTTTATAATAAAATGACGTCCGTCAGTGCTTTCAATGATATGCTCGAGCAGTTCCTTACGGAGCTGATGGGTACATTCCCAGAGGAGAAGAGTATCAAGAAGTATCACGCTGGTTATGATGTGCTTCGTAAGTCCAATCCAAAGAAGGTTGTTGAGGGATTTATGACTGCTATCGGTCCGGTTGCTGAGAAGATTATGAACAAGGATGATTCGATTCTTGATGACAATCTTGAGATTCTTGACGAGCTTAGTATCAAGAAGCATTGGAATGATGGTATTTCTGACAACACAAAGGGTGCCATCTGGCAGTATCTTCAGACCCTGTATATGCTTGGTACAACCATTACTGCAATTCCAGCAGACACTCTCAATATGATTGAGGATGTGGCGAAGCAGTGTGCAGACAAGATGCAGTCGGGTGAGGGTGGCGAGCTTGATCAGGCTGGGTTGATGAACGCAATGAGTGGTATGTTTGGTAATATGTTGAAGAAATAAATCTATATACATAACAAAGATGAATGAGCAGGTATGGTTTGATGATCCAAAAGTTCTGTTTGACGTCAACAAGGTGCTAAAGTTCTGGCCCAATCGCAAACAGACGGCTGCTGAACGCGTGAACGCATCTACGCGTTTTATACTTTATGCAGCAAGCGTTCTTTATCTGACGCGTAGAGATCCTCGCATTCCGGTATTGGCCCTTATGGTCATCGCTGTTATATATGTACTTTATAAGGGTAATATGGTAAAGGAGGGTCTTGCACGTCCTATGGAGTCGCACGATCAGGATTACAAGCCAAATTGTCAGCTCCCAACGGAGGATAATCCTATGGGAAATGTTTTGATTTCTGATATCGGCGACAACCCAAACAGATCTCCAGCATGCTATTATCCAACTGTAAAGCCACTTGTTGAGAAGTACCTTGATAACACAATCCCATATGATTGCGGTCGCTCGAGGTGTGCATTGCCCGAACGTCAGAAGAAGGTTGCTGCAAGGCAGTTTGTTACAGGACCAGTGACTACAATTCCAGGCGACCAGACTGGCTTCGCTGAGTGGTGCTATGGTAAGAAGTTCTCGCCAATGTGCCGCGATGACCCAACCGTCTGTGACCCCAATTTCCGCGGCGTCCAGTTGGATGCATTCGGGGGTCTTGCACCCGAGGGTAATCCACGCCGTTAATTTTTTTACAGATATAAAGTAAAGATGTCGTATTTGCTTCAGCCAAATCTTAGACAGGTTGAGAACCCAGCTGTGCCACCAAACTGTGCTACTGATGATGTGTTTGTATATCCACAGCCAAGCACACAGAATTATTGCTGCCGCCCAAACACTATGCTCTATGGTACAGCACCATATATGGCTGGTAAGGGTGCACCCGAGCAGTTTGTTGATGTAGCGGACGAGCTTCGTCCTCAGTCAACCTCCCAGTTCAAGAAGCCACTTATCAGAACGTATGAGAAGAACTATTTCCCACTCCAAAAGATGGACTGCAGTGTCCCCCTCCGTACAATGTCCTACGAGCCAGCGAGCACTAGGGCTGAACTTCAGAACCATTTGTTTGTGAAGCGTTATTAAAATATTTTCATTTTATAAGAATGGCCGACCCATTGTCTATATTCGCTATCATCGGGCTTGCCTATGCAGGGAGGAAACTGAGTGAAGGTCCCGAGTCGCAAGCGACTCAATCCACAACTGAGAAGCCGACTGTAGTACCAGAACCCCAGGAGCAGCCTATCCATGTCGACTGGCAGACCAGCTCACTTCCATTTCCACATATTCAGAAGGAGAAATTTGAACAGCCATCATTTGCAGAACCACAGACACAGTTTGTTCATGGAGAACCAGTCCAAGATTTCCGCGATCGTCCCTACGTTTCCGGAAAGATGAATAACCTCTCACCAGCTGAGAAGGAGTTGGTTGGTCCAGGTTTGGGTGTGGATGCTGATGTACCCGCATATGGTGGCTATCAGCAGTTGTTTCGCGTGAATCCCAATAATGTTGGTGCATACCGCCTTACGACCCTTCCAGGTCGTTCTGGTCCAGCATTTGACCATACGGGTGGTAAGACTGCTCAGGTTGGTGAGCTTACTCAGGATCGCCCCGAAAAGACAGCCTTCTTACCAATGAGACGCCCCGAGGTTCGTGGTCGTGCTCAGGGTCAGGGTGGTTCTCTTGATGGTAGACAGGTTCGCCCAAGCTATCAGAAGAGTATGAGACCAACTGTTCGTTCTGAGATTACAACTCGCACAGACGGCCTTCAGTATGCTCCAGCAAAGAAGTTCATCTCGAATGGTCAGCTCGCACAGGACCCAACCCGCAACAAGTCTGATGTCAATTGTCAGCAGTTGCAGTACGCCAATCAGGCTGCACCAGGTATCAGCAACTTTTATGGTGCCTACACAGTTTCTCCAGAGAATGCTGTCATGGGTGGGGCAAGCAATGAGAAGCTTGCGAGCCGAGGTTTCAGGGTTGATGACCGCCGTGGCAAGGCTGACCGCCAGGGTAATGCCGGTCGCATGAATGTGCGTGCTGGACCACTGAACCAGGGTGGCAAGCTTACAGCGGTTCGCACTGATACCACCCGTGTTGATGGAAGGATAAACGCGGCCAATGGTGGCTGGACTCAGAACTATGTCAACAACCAAGCGTATAACTTTAATTCATTCAAGGGCAATTCAAATCCATATTCGTGTGGTAACGGTCTTGACCTTGCTAAGAACCAGCTCGCAAACAATCCATTTGCCCATTCATTATCTCAGTAGACAGTAAATGAGTTTGCTTCGTGGGTGTGAAACTGGTACTACTGTAGGTGCTAATATCAGTGTAAAGGCAGGTTCCTGTCTGTCTGACAATAGAATAGCATCATTTGATGATCGTGATAATGACGACCCATCAGACGATGTTACTTTGAAGCAGTGTATTTCGGGGTATGTAGCGAGTAAGGATCAAGGCTTTATAAATGGCTTGCCAGTCCCATTCGACCAGTGTTGTAAGTGCAAGCCTGGTCAGCCCTGTGAGTTGTGTGCAATTCCTACAAATTGTACGGATGATGAGAAGGTCAAGTTTGTTGCTCAGGATGAGTGCTTTGGTACAGAGCCAGACGACCCCCCTAAACCTAAAAAGAAGGGGTGTCCCAAGGCAAAGGAGTGCTGGGCGGAAAAGGTGTGGTTGACAACAATGTGGCATGGTTTAGGAGCTTTGTTGGTCGCTCTCGTATTGGGTTTTATCATCGGAAAAATGTTGTAAAATATCAGTAATGGGGTATCTCGTTGATATCGACAGCAGTGAGCGTGATCCCATAGAGTATCCAAATCCTAATGATTATACGATTCGTCTAAATAATAGAATATATGACATCACAAGTATCAAAATTGTTTCAGCCCGTATACCAAACTGCCAGCCGTTGATAAATTCAGGAAACAAGCAGTTTGAAGTCAACGGTACCCCTGTTGTGTTTGACGAGGGAACCTATACAAATGGAGTTGACCTCGCCTCAAACCTTCAGATTCAGATGGCACCTCCTAACACGGCTGTTGATACGGTTTCATTTGACTCGTTCACCAGTAAGTTGACCTTTTCAAATACTTCTATAGTTGGGAGTGGTAATGTTGGCTATAGTGTATTGGGAACTGAGACTGCTTCAAACCTTGAGTCATATGGTGAACTTACAAATGATGTCATATACAATTCTAGAGATGACAATTTAATTTTTGGAGACAATGTTATTTCAATAAATTTTTTGACTGGAGAAAGTTTTGCAAATTCTATGAATGCAAGTTCATTGATATCAGATAATGATTACATAAATGGAATATTCTTCACACCTTCACCACATTCAAATATTGAGTTTGCAAACACACAAACTTCGTCAACTACAAATGTGTATTATGATTCAAATGGGACTCATATGGCTGAGATGCTACTGGCAAATATTGGGCTATCCACGACGAAAACAAGTTATGACACAATAACATATGATTCAGCTTTCAATCATTTCAACTTTGGAAATATTCAGGCAAATCCTTTGGTATCAAATATAAATGTCTCATTTGTGAGTGGTAATGTTTTAGCAACCGACATTCAAGATGTCCTAGACGGTGCCAACACTTCAATTGACTCTGTAACTTTTGATAGTGCATCACTGACATTTTCAAACACTCTTGGTGGTGTGTTTGATGATTTTGTTGTACCATTCAGCAACATTGGTTCAACTTTGGCAAACTCTATTCAAATTCAAACAGTTTCAGCGAGTAATTTACTTTTGTCAAGTTTTGATTATTCTACAAATTTGTTATCATTTTCAAATACTTCATCAACCACACTGGCGTTCAATGATGGAACTACATTGGCAAGATCAATTGAGACGAGCAGTCTCACACAAAAAAGAGTAACATTTGATCCAATTGGTTCAAACTTGACATTCACAAACAACTTCACATTTAATTTTTATGGTGGTTCAAATGGATACGCAACTACTTCAAGTGTTGGCCCTCCGGCTCATGTACTAGGATTCAGTGGTTCAAATACAGAGGTTGCAAATAGTATAACATCAAGTTATATTGATATTGGTGGTCCAGGTTCAATATTTGTTCGTATAACAAGCGGCCCTGAAGATCTTGATAAAAGATTGTTTGTTGATGGTGGGACTTTTACAACAAATGAAGGGACTTTTGAGCAACAAAATATGGCTCAAATTTCGCCACATTATATTGGTAGAATCCTAAGCTCAACCATAAATGAAATTATAGATTTCAATGGAGTTGATGATCCAATTCAACATAATTTCATAAAGGGGACTGGTAAGTTCATAGATGACCTGCGGATTCGGTTCTATTACAACAATGGTACCAAGTTGATACCATATGACTTTGGAAAAAGAAATCACATCCTGAAGGTTGATATAGAATGCTCGTTGGATAAAGGCCTTGGTCAGGTACCAACCGAGTCAGTTGTTTCGCAAGTGGAACCTTCAGACCTCCCACCACCTGTAGAGATACCGAATCTGATGCCTAAAAACAGATTTGATAACTCTCAGAAGACTATCCTGATAGTTTCGGTAATAAGCTTGTTATTGGGACTTGCACTGTTGTCCTTTATGCGTAAAAAGCGTACGCTTTAGCGGCCTACTGTCACGGCATACTGGGGTGGTGCGGGGGGTGCCACCTTCTTGGAGAAGCGGGCAATGACCATGTAGACCACAATGGACAGCAGGGTGGTCAGAAGGGCGGTCAGGAGCACGTACTGGGCACCGTTCTTGTTCACCTTCACGAGATTGCCGATGATGAAGCGAACCACATCCATCCACGCGAGAGCGGAGGCAAAGCTGAAGCCTGCCACAACGGCGTTCACGGACTGAGCCTCGAGCTGGGAAGCAACGTTGATAACCTGTGCTGACATTTATAATTATTTGAGAAAATTATTCTGGGAGAAAATCAGTCTCTACACAGAGGAGAGATTTGTAATTTGGTATTGTCCTGTGGAATTTAACAACAACCCTCTTTGACACGGCACTTTCGTCTGATGATGCATAATCGCTCTCGGTCTCATAGTGAGACTCACTTGACGTATCATATTCTTCATTACAGTGATCACTATCATAATATGGAACCTCAATTTCGTTGTTTTCTTTTTCTGTAATTGGGAATCCCTGAGTAAAATCATCATCGAATCCCTTTGGCTCCTGGATACCAACGAGTTTTATGTCCATTGTCTTGAGTCAATAGATTTTTTCAACATTTGTTCTGTGGGATTTGTCGGCACCCATTCATTCCAGGTATCATAGCACTCATTCACCTTATTAAGGGTCTCGTCATCTCCTATGTATCTTGTAAATGGGGGTTCTTCAGAATCAGAATCAGAACCTTCGCTATCTGATTCTGAATCCTGTTGGAGTTCTGGAAACAGAGTGCCAATGTGTTTACCAGTCACATGCCTAGCACAGAACTTAAGGGCGTATTCCAGATCTGTGCCAGTCAGAGTATCACGTCCTGACTTTTTTGCGTATTCGCCACCTAAAACCATAGCAGATTCTATAACCGGCAATAAAATGTCTAAACTCGTATTGATAATCTCATCCTCCATCCTTACTTTACCTTACATAAACGTATTATCTATAAATAACAAACCCGCAAGACCATCTTGTACCCTGAGAACATTGTAGTTCTTTGCGTAGATCCTGATGTTGCGATTATCTGAACCACTATAAGGACTAGCCAAATTAACCTTGAGCAACTTGTTGATGATTCTGCTCATATTGACCTGTCCTGTTGGTTCAGGATCCTCTGGTCTGAGTGCAAAGCTATAGCTATAGATGTTCCTCTTTGGTACTCTAGTGTGGTGATACATGGGTTGTGCATACAAGAGATATAGGCGATCAGCAACATCCTGTGAAATCATAATCTCATTGTTAAATTCAAGCTGTAAAGTTTCTATAAAAGAATTTGAATTGTTTGGTTGGTACCCATCATCAAAATTGAACCAGTCATTGTTGTCCTGAGTATCTTGACTTTGAACAACAATGTAAAGTTCTTTGACTGGATTTGTAAAATTTAATTTAAAACTTTTTGAATTTTCAGTATCTTCTATGACACCTCTTGAAAGTTGAAGTTGCTCAATAACATAATCAGTTGGTCGAGCCTTTATGTAGTTCTTTTCCTCATCTGTCAAGTACACATACTCTGTAAGAATACCTGAACGAAGAATACTAGCTTCAACACTCTCGGATGGGATATATGGACCATTTCCATTTCCTGAATTTAATACAACTTCTCTGAGTGTTCTAAATTTAAATTTCAATTCAACCTCCTGGCGATAAATTGAATACAATGGTATACCAAGTTGATTATTTCTAAAAAAGTAAAATGGGAGGGTCACAATATAAGCCCTACGCCCCGTGTTATTACCGCCATCTATCGTCTGATTTCTAGACTTTCCACCCAAATAATAATAGGCATCTTGTTGAGAATTTGAAACACAAAGTTCGCTAAAAATTTCCATAAATTCACCTGTAATGCGTTCAATTGTCTGACCGCCTATTACCAAGTCACAGTACTCGATAAGTGCGTGACATATAGAATCTGTATAAATTGGGGTTGCGTTTGCACCGGTTGCATCGGTGGTTATATCAGAAAGTTCCAATTTAACTGATAGATTCCTGATGATATCACCCTTTCTTGGGATTGTTGCATTAAGAGTGTTTCCAAAGTCAACAGTACCATCAATTGGATTCTGGGTAGTCTCTATTGCAAAGCGAGTGTGACGTTTGAATTGTTTAAGGAAGTATGTCATCTGGGGCTCACTAGTAAGAAACTCATCCTGTATACCAGTGGTAGACAATATGACACGGCCACTTGCCATTACTATTACAGCACAAAATTAAATGCGTGACAAACGCGTATAAATAAAAACATTCTGTAGTAGATGAACATTCAACTCAGAAAGTTCAACCCTGCATCGATGAAGGATGACAAGGTTTGTGTTCTGATTGGCAAGAGAAACACAGGAAAATCAACCCTTGTGACTGATATCCTCTATCACAAGAAGCACCTTCCAGCTGGTATAGTTATGTCAGCCACAGAGGAAGGCAATCACCATTATCAACAGTTCGTACCAGACCTGTTTATATATAGTGATTATGACAGGGAAGCTATAGAGAGAGTTCTTGAAAGACAGAGACAGATTTTACTACGAAATAAACCAATTAGCCCAGCATTCATACTTTTAGATGACTGTATGTATGACAAAAAGTTTATGAAGGATACTTGTATTCGAAAATGTTTTATGAATGGTCGACACTGGAAAATCTTTTTTATGTTGACGATGCAGTATTGTATGGATTTAACTCCCGATCTTAGAGCAAATGTTGATTATGTTTTCATTTTGAGAGAGAATATTATTCAAAATCGAGAGAAACTTTACAAGGCTTTTTTTGGAATATTTCCAACATTTGATATGTTTAATCAAATTATGAATGCTTGTACAGAAAATTACGAATGTCTAGTTCTTGACAACACTTCCAAGAGCAACAAGATTGAGGATTGTGTATTCTGGTACAAGGCAAAACTTCACCCTCAATTTAGGATTGGTTCTCCACAACTATGGAACTATCACAAGACACATTATAATCCAACACATGGTATATCAAACATCGACCCAACAAAAGTGAAGCGTGCAACCGCTATGAAGGTTATTAAAAAGAACTGACGATAAACACTTTGGAGGTTGAGTCCTCGGACACAGGACAAGGAAGGTGACTCATTTTTGCATGCAAGCAGCTAGAGCACCCTGCGTCTCAGAGGTGGCAAATTAACCGTTGTAAGTATAAATGGCGACGGAGACGCTAAATTTGTCTGATTCTGGAGATGGTATGGTTCCAATTGGTCAGCCAGAGAATTCATATATGCCAGAACCACCTGTGCAAAATAAGCAGCCAGAAAAAAATGTAAATAGAGAACATATAAAGATGGACTCGACACCACTTAGCGACATTATGACAAGCCAGGAGGTGATGGAGCAGCAGCAGCCAATGATGACTCCCCCACAGTCCACAATGATGGCTCAGCAGCCAATGATGATGGCTCCCCAGCAGCAGGCACCAGCTCAGGCACAGCAGCAGGCACCCCTCCCTTCAAAGAACCCCTTCAACCTGACTGACGAGCAGATGCAGGCTCTTGTTGTTGCCGTGTGTGCGGCGATCGCTTTCAGTGAGCCAGTTCAGGCCAAGCTTGGTAGCACCATCCCACAGTTCCTGGCAGAGTCTGGGAACCGTAGCATGGTTGGTCTGCTAATCTCAGGTCTTGTTGCAGCTATCCTGTTCTATTTTGGTCAGCGTACTGTTCTGAAGGCCTAGATCAGTGTCTGATAGTTGAACTTGGCAGCGGCAGCATTCATTGCCTGACTGCCACCCTCGTACATATCAACACCTGCAAATGTTGTGCCCACCATAAACATCATAAACATAATGATGATACCAGTATAAGCCATACCAGTGTTCACCTTGTTCTTCTGGGGCTCCTTGAGGGTCTCCTTGAACTTGGGCCAGAAGCTCTGGAGCAGATAGGAGAAGAAGAATGTTGCAATGGAAGCAACGAGCACAGTCTGTGTGTTCACAAAGAATGTACCGCTTCTGCTAAGGAACGATACAGCCATAGGCAGGACAATTGTCATTAGCATGAGGTTCAGGATTGGCTCTGTAAACAGAGTTGTCATTGCTGGGACGGACATAAGGAGACCCCACTGAATTGCTGCTGGAAATGGAGACTGCTTAGACATTTAAGATATGTTTATATTTTTTTTAAAGATCCTGAATGTATTTACCACAGAATATTTCTTTTTGTGGAATTGTCTGATAAAGACCAATCCGTGTGCAAATTGTTTTGAGGTCATTAAAGTTTTTCCAAAAGTTTGAGTTGTGTTCGTAATCATCCACTGTGCAATGTGCAAGCTCGTGCAACAGGACGTGGAATATCTGATTGGGTTCGCCATCAATACACAGGCCAATCTCATACCCCTTGTTGGTGTTGTAACCAATCTCGTGACTTCGTCCCTTGTATGCAACTAGAACGGTCTCACTCTTGAGTCTCTCAAATCTTGGATCATCATTGTGTTCCCTCATATGATCCAAGAATGTTCTGTACATCTCTTTGACCTTTCTAAAATTTTCAGGTTCCTTTTTGGAACACACAATCCAAATGACTAAAATATATAATATTACAAATAGCACCACCATCCTTACTATTGTTTAACAAAAATAAAACTACTATAGAATTTTTGAATTTCGTGATCAACTGGAAACCTTTCCCACATCTTGAGGATGATGCCTTTCTTCTCAAGATGAGTGATTAGCATATCCTTGTAACAGATTGGTTCTGATCGCATACCATCGTTATAGAATGGTGTGTCTGCTAAATGAACAAAAAGTTTTTCACCAAATTCACCGTAGCCCCCCTTTCTCAAAAACTTGTTGCCAAGTTCATCGCCAAATGGGGTATATTCAAGAATTGATTCTGAATCTGGTATGCAACCCACCAACCGTCCACCAATTTTGAGTCTCTTGTGAATCCCGCTGATACTCCTAAAGAATGTGTCAGAAGATTCATAAATATAATGAAGTGAAAAGTTGAAACAAATTACATCATACTTTTTGTGGGGGCAAGAATTGATATCACCCAAAAAGAATTTGGGTTTCATACCAATTGATAGAGCCCTGGATTCAGCCTCTCTCAGAGAACCTGGGTCTGGATCAAACATATCCAGACACCTAACCCCCGCGTGTTGCCACTTCTTGAGGTCACCTCCACACCCACACCCTGCATCAAGAACCTGTCTGGATGAAGGGGCTGCCGAAACAGCCTCGTGGATGACATGACGTTTTATCAGGTTATTTGAAGTCCGTACATCATCCATATCTAAATATATAGGGTTTGAAATCTTTAGGTCCACATGTCACTTCGGATACATTTACTTAAAGAATTTTTGCTTTAGTTGTCTAGTAATGGCGTCTCTAGAGCAGGATTACACAACTGTGCCCGGGCAGCTTTTTGCGTGTCTTTCTGTAGTTGGACCTGATTGTCCACAGAAAACAGACAAGTTTGGTATCAAGATTCGTGGGTGTTTTGCAACCCGTGATGAGGCTGCCAATCACGCAAAGCGTCTGCAGAAGGATGATTCAACCTTTGATATCTACGTGGTCGATATGTACAAGTGGCTACTGATCCCACCCGACCCGACCAAGATTGATGACGTACACTACACCAATGATAAGCTTGAGGAGATTATGGTTGGATACAAGGAGAATCAGGCTCAGGCTGCAAAGATGTTCGAGGAGCGTAAGCGTGATATGATGGCTGTCAAGTCTGGTGATGAGATGCCATTCATCAAGCCTGGTGACGAGAACTCTAAGTACTACACCAAGCCGGACGAGGCACCACTTAGCCATCCAGCAGAGGTTCTCGAGAGTCTCAAGAAGGAGAAGCCCGACACACCAATCGAGGAGCTTGTCAAGGAGGCTGATGAGATTGTGAAGGCTGAGATTGAGGAGCGTCGCAAGCAGCGTGAGGCAGAGGAGTAACCATAGTTGCAATCGACCCAAATCTAAGAATAAAAATCATATTTAATAATAAATGAATGAACTTCCGATATTATTAAATATAATAACAATTGCATTGGTTGCGTTTCTATTTTATGCGGCATTTAGGGTGTACAATAACAGACCCGACAAGACTATGACCGCATCAGACGTATTTAACAACACCCTCAAGGACCCAGGTTTTGTTACTCACGCGTATTTCCAAGAGGCCAAGTCTGGACCAGTTGGGGATTTCGAGGGTCATACAGACCTTGTGGATAACTTCTAAACATTGCGAAGTATCACGGGCTGCATAGTCTTACCCATAAAGAATCCTAGAATGAACACAACAAACGCGACAATATACGTAGTTTTATCAATTTCAGAAAATATATCCTTTTTCGGAGGGACGGGTTGTGGCATAAACATCATTGGGGGTTGTGGAGGAGGCCAATTACCCTGTGGTGGTCCCCATTGCTGTGTATTTTCACGCTCAAGTGAAGGAATCTCATCTTCATAATAACCCTGTGGTGCTGGAGGTGCACGCGGGTCCTCTTTATCTCCGAGATCAGTCTCCATTTTCTAATATAATCAACAAAAACTTTAAGCGTCATCTTCCTCATCCGAGTCGGACACAACAAACCCCTTTAGGTTCCCATTATCATCTGCATCTTCCTCATCAGACTCTGATTCAGATTCATCTGATGAGAAAATGTTCTCTCCATCCTCCTCTTCCTCTTCCTCTTCCTCTTCCTCGTAGTCATCCTCACAGATTTCCTTTGGCTCATAGAGTTTTGGTTTCTTTACCTGCCTACCCGAGCGTGTGGTATAACTCATTCTGTATAGAAATCATCCATATTGTTTAAGTAGGTTGGTCTGAATGTTAAACCTTTATCCATAGCACTTTCTAAAATCATAAGTTCAGCTTCCATACCAATCTCCTTAACAATCTCGTGAACTGTTGAAACAGCGTCGACGGAACTTGAAGTTGTATAGAGTGCCATACGCTCAAGTGCATCAATAGCTTGATAAAGATACTTTGATGAAAGATCTGGAAATTCTAAAGATTCTTCAAACATTGTCATATTGTTTATGAACTCTTTGAAAAGTTCTGGATTTAGTCCTGAATATTCTTGAGCTTCAATTTTCAATTCATGAAGTCGTTCATTCTGTTTAGAAACTTTTGGTGTAAATAGCAAGAGTGTTAGAAAGATTACGAATATTAGGATTAACAACAGCATTTGGCAGGATTGCCTTCTTAATACTCGCCGATACTTTATTTTTCTTTGGAAACATCAATGATAACAACTTTGAAGTGAGTTTGTGTTTCTGACCTTCGAAGTCTCGACAGTATCCCTTCTTGCGTTCTTCGACTGTATCGCATCTGCAAAAGCATTTTTGACTGACAACACCATCCTTGACATTGAACCAAACGTGGTTGGATCCGTGTTCCCTCCCGAGATTCTCACAGTATTTTGAATATGTTGAAATGTAATATTCGGTATCACTCTTTTTATAAACTTTTGTGATCCGAGCATCCCTTTGACCGTCAAGATTTTGTCGAATAAATGTTTCCAAAACGGCGGTCAATTCATTGTTGTTAACCTCCTTGTTCATAACAGCCTTGGCAAATGGTGCTTTTCCAGGGAGTGGTTTGACACTGTAGTTGGTCTCTTTCACATCACTCCTGACTGTGACCATATTCAACAATTCAAGTGATATTGAACCATCAAGTTTCTCAATTTTGGCGGGGAGTTTGAGGGGTCCTATACCTTCTTGTCTCTTGTACAACAAAACTGGTAGGTACATCCCTTCTGTAATCTTACCAGTATGATCACAACCACTACAACCCTTGCCATTGCAAGCCTCGTGCTTACTTTTTTTGTGAGACCAAGGTAAACGAAATCCACTACCCTTTGACTTTGAGTTTAGGTCACCGTATACCGAGTTATCTATAATTTTTGACCAAGATTTACTCCCATAAACTTTTGACAAAATATCAACAACGTGATCTCTCAGATTGATGGCACTTTCTTGATTGACAACAAAACCTGGCCAGTTCATATGAACACCAGACTTGTATTGACCATCACGCAATCTAGGTTTTTGAACAGACACCACACAAGTTGAACCACCAAATGTTGAAACTTTGTCACAAATTACTTTTGAAATAACTTGAACCTGATCAAGATCTAATTCATCATCATCTTTGTAATCAATATCAATGAAAAAGTTGTACGTCTCGGTTTTCTGTTCAACAACAAAAACCGGTTCACCCTGTCGAACTGAATCTATATAGGTTTCATAAAAATCATCCAATCTATCAAACGGGACGGATAGGACACCCCCATCCATAAGCACGTGTGATAGATTGCGTTTGTTGAAAAATCCATTTGTTTGGCACCACTCTCTAAACATCTTCTTGACCATTAAGCGAACTAAAACTATAAGCCCCTATTCCCATAAAATCGGGTTTCTGCGGCTTTGCCTTTAGCTCCTTCTTCATCTTGACAAGTTCAGTGAACACAATCTTTTTGAGTTCCTCTTGAGTCTTTGACCTGTCAAGCTTGCATATCTCCCTAATAACGTGACTCTTACCCTTCTCGATCGCCTCGCCTACTATATCTTCCTCCGTCATCTAAAATCACCTGAGATTAAATCCCCTTCTATTTAACGAGTTTAGTGCGTGATAAAACTCGTTATTCTGTATAACATTCTTCACTATGTTGTCCCACTTACTTGGTCTCGCCCTATACTCATCAAGTGTATCGAAACTCATAAGGTCATTCTCATCATATGTTTTACGAATTGGCAATTTGGCTTCCTTCCTGGCATCAGTTTTAGCCTTTGCTTCATAAAACTTTCTCATAAGTCTGTTCTGTTCTTGTTGGTTATACTTTACGAAAAATATAAATACATGATACACAGATAGGATTTCAATTCCATCTGCAGCACTCCTTTGGCGGTTTGTAAAAGAAAATGTGGTATATTCACCGCTCCTAATATTGATAACACCCCGTGTTTCTTCTTCAAGTTCACGAAGTGCACATCTAAGAGGGTTCAAAATCTCATTCTTTCTACATCCACCAGTCACAAAAATCCATTCTTTGAATCTAGTGTCTCGAACGGTTAAAAACCTTGGCTTGCCATCGGCGAATGATACTGGTATAGCTATTGCCTTATATCTCGTTTCTTTTTTCATCGGGCATTCACCCTTCTACAATTATCAGAGACATTAATCCTCATTTTCCTCCTCGGAAGGGGGAAGACGAGTCTTGGACACAGACACAGTGCCAGAAGCACTGGAACCTTCACCACTCACTTCACGGGCAGGCGCCTGAACGGACGCTAGTCTATGTGCCAGTGTCTTGCATTCAGAGATGTCCTTCTTCATCTTCTGAGATTCCTGATACATATAAAAAATCAAAGCAAGTGCAACAACAATTGCCGCCACAGTCATAGTCTCGCGGTTAAAAGAAAACATCCTTTATATAAAGTGTCATCAAACTTTTAAGTGCCTATTATCGCACCCATTGCATGGCGAGGGTGTCTGGTTGGGCAACCGTAGTTCTCATTGCCAAACTGTACCCCCTGGTAGTGAACACTCTCGCACTGGGTCTGATTATTTGCCATATAGTTATTTCTCTCACAACAGGGCTTGGAGTCAACGCTATTGGCGTTGGAACCCTCAATCACATTCTCAAGTGTCCTGGACTTTGGATCGTATGTGAGAACAAAAAGCACTACCAATATGACCAAAGGCGTTATAAACATTTACTATAAACCTACAAATTTAGTTGGCGTACATAAGACCACCCATGCCATTCTGGATTCTGAGGACATTGTAGTTCACGCCGTAGATATCATCCGTGATGTTATCAGTCTGGGAAAGGAGACGAGCCGAGTCCAGGCGACTGAAGTTGAGTGTACCAGTTGGCTGAAGCTTAGCAGTATCCAGGCAAAATGGGTAAATAAACAGACCTGTACCATTCGCACTTGTGTTTGGAGTATGGTAATAAGATACAACATCTGTAAAGTTTGGCACTGCGAACTTGTAGTCTGCAATGTCTGTACCATTAATCTGTAGCTTGATTTTATTTGTTGTAGAAAACAGTCCACCACTCACAACATTTGCACTCGCCAGGTACTTGACTGGGTGGTTAAAGTTCAGCTCCTGGACCTTGGAACCGGAAGCGAGTGCCCTCTGCACCTGATGGATGAGCATATTCATTGGCTTGTTGGCCATATCGGAACGCTCAGCTGTATCCAGGTAGATGAAGTTGGCATAGCAATCCCAGGTGTAGCTGGCTGCCGAGGCACCCCATGTGATGCGAAGCTCAACATCGTGGTACTGGAGAGCCACCAGTGGCAGTGCCGACTGATAGTTCTCACAGAAGAAGAAGCGAAGTGGGTAGAAATAGTTAGTAGTGGAACCACCGGTATACAGAGACCCGTTCACACTCTTTGACATATTCTGTGCGAGTGTGTCGATTGCCACATTTGCGGTGAACTCGTTAGTCTGCTCATCAATCACCTGACCACCAATAAGCAGCTCAACCTTGTCAATTACAGTACCAAAGTCAATCTTCTGCGACTCGGTGCCATTGTTTACCCCAAAATACACATAACCAAGCATATCACCCTTACGCTCAAAGCGGACGGTTGACATGCCGTTGTTTGAAACATTACCCTGGATCACCTGACGCTCTGTGGTCTGGGAAAAGTTTGTGTGACGCTTGTAAGTTGAACGGAAGAAAGAAACCTCAGGGCTACCAACGAGGTGGGCGTCCTGAGCACCGACTGCAACAAGCTGAGCAATACCACCAGACATTTATAATCTATCTAGATTTTTTATATGCAAAGATTTTGACGAAGTGTGTGGAATCTCAAAATGAATGAATTATCATCAAGACCATTGAAATTCAACAGCTGACCATTCTTATCAACCCACTGCACAGTCAGCCTATCAAGTTTCTTGATAACATTGGGATAATCAATGCTCAGGTCGTAATCAGTCTCCTTCTTGAAGCGTTTGACAGTACCACCAGTAACATCCATTGGTATCAGACCAAAACTTCTAGACATATTCTGACCACTATAGGTATTACCAGTTATTGCCCTGGCATCCTCATTAAAAATTGACCTGAGTTCATCAATATCCAAAAAGACACCCTCATTTGCATTGAGGTTGATAACCTTTGATGACTTTATAAACTCTTTTCCCCTGTAAAGAAGGTTGTCAGAATAGAGTGGGAGATTGAGACCAGTCTCTACTGCCACATTTGTTGAAGTCAACAGAGAAGTGTCATCAAAACCAAGTAGTTTGACCATCTCGTCAGTCCCTGGCTGCATCTGGAATGGGCCGTCTGGGGCTGTATCTCTTGTGAATAAAAACTTTCCTTCAGCCTCCAAGTAATCCACAACAATATTTGAAGTGTTGCTAATAGCATTCTGAATATGTTCAGAAAGAACGGTTGCACCGTAAAAGCCGACTGGCAAAGAGAAATACGTCAAGGGGTCACTGATTGATGAGGTGGCGTTACTGAATGCCACCACATTCGAACCAACTGTGATGTTATGCATAGTGTTTGGAACACTCGCGTGGAGCAGTTCAACCCTTGATATATCCTTTATAGGAGTCGTAAGATGAAGTGTGTATAAGTTGCCGTTGGGGTAGATAACAGTGTCTCTATTTTCAGAAGATACAAACACGTTCCTAGTTTCACCAACCATTATTAATTACTATTGTTTTTTTTTAAACAAGTTCGCCGCCGATGCCACCAACGATGTGGTAGTCGGAAGTATCAGCCACACGACGCTGGATACCACAGGCACCGCCTGGTGTCAGGTCACGGGTATAGGCACTGCCCTTGGGGGCACCTGGCACACACTCAAGAGCGTACTCACCCTTGAAAACATCCTCGATGCTACCCTTCTCCTCAATCTCCACTGAGGTTGGGGACAGGACGTAGCCGACACGGACACTCACCAACATGAGGACGGCGATAAGTAGGGCGATCCAGTTACCAATGTTCTTCATTTACTACCTGTTGATATTTTTTTCCTGTGCGTTAAAGGTTTCACAATAGTTTATATTAAAGATATTAGAATGGAGGATACCGTTGTGATAGAGCGTGAGGGTCAGCACAATGTTATGAAGCTTGATGCAGATGAGGAAGCTATGCTCAATGAGATTTCAATCTCCAATGATAAACCTGTTAGGAAGGCTGTCTATAAGCCAAAACCAAAGCGTGTTAGCCAGCAGCCGCAGCAGTACCAGGAACCTGAGATGGATGCTTTTATGAATCCAACAAAGTCGGTTGAGTCTCAGCCCAGACCCCAAGCCCCTCCTGAGGAATACGGTGATGAGGAGGAACCTATGATGTTTGGTGATGATGATGAGGGTGAATATGAAGGTGGAGGCTATGAAGGTGAACAGCCATCTCCTGGGTTTAACTCAATTGATGATGAGAAGGCTGATCTCCTGAATAAGCTTACTCGCCTTGAGAAGAAGGGGTTCTCCGTGAATAAGCGTCTCAATGCATATTCAAGCATCCAGGAACTTAGAACCGAATTCAAGCGAATCACATACAGTATCGAAGTTGACCAATCTATTAGGTTTTCAAGAAGAATGCTTGTAGCCTGTGTGACTGGTCTAGAGTTTCTCAACAAACGCTATAATCCTTTTGAGATTGCTCTAGAAGGCTGGTCTGAGAGTGTTATGGAGAATATGGATGATTATGATGGAGTGTTCGAGGAGCTGTATAACAAGTACAAGACCAAGATGCACGTGGCACCAGAGGTCAAGCTGATTATGATGCTTGGTGGGTCTGCTATGATGTTCCACCTTACAAACAGTATGTTCAAGGCGGCTATACCAAATATGAATGATGTTGTCAAGCAGAACCCGGACCTCGTCAAGAGTATGATGAACGCTGTTCAGAATACAGCAAGGCAGCCATCCGGGCCACCTCCTGAGCCAGTTGTGAACCCAGAAACCGGTCGTCGTGAGATGAATGGTCCAGGGTTTGATATCTCTAGCTTGATGGGTGGTATCACAATGCCACCCCCACCACCAATGAACACAACGCCGTTGCAGCCGGTTCAGGAACTGGATCAGGATGACGACCTTTCTGATATTGTTTCAGTTTCAGGAGAATCAACTGGTGGTGAGGTCAAGGAGGTCAATCTGAAGGGTGGAAAGGGGAAGGGTCGTGGTCGCAAGAAGAAGAATGAGGTTACAATTTAATCTGAGTAGATTATAAATGATTGGATTTGCTCCTTTAGATGACGAGCCCCGTATTCAGAGGAGGGAAAAGGTCCTGAGGCGGGATGACAGCCGCCCCGCGACTGGACTTGGACGCCCTCTGAGTAACGAAGATACAGAATGCAATTATCTCGTTATGTTTTTCATTTTGGGTGTTTTTGTTTTGGCAGCTACTGACTCAGTTGGTGGTAAATAGATATGGACCATCACCACTCACATTCGTTTCAGCCTTTAATGGCTCTACATTTACATCACAACGCTTGGCTGTGAGGGTCCAATAGAATGGACCCTCAGTGCCAAATACCTCAAAGGAGTTCGTCTTGATATCATATTCAGAACAGTTCAGGGCCCTGACAGAACCATTGTAAATTGGGGTCACCTGTATGGTTGGCTCACCCTTTATCAGATTGGCGACATACTTTGGCAACACCACAGGTGTTCCAACCTCGCCACGACCACGGTAGTACACACCACCCTCCGGACCCTCAAGGCAGCCGTGGACCAGGTGCTTCCTGTTGGGATCCAGGGGGTGATCGATCACGAAGGTCTTTGCGGCGTTGGTGTTGCGGAAGATCTCACCTGTGGTGGGCTCATATCCCAGAGACTGACCCCCACTGGAGTCAACGTCACGGATCGGTCTCACGTAGAACCTACCACTAGCAGCAGTGTTTAGAGCAGCATCTGATGTATTAAGTACAATTGTATTTGAATGCTGACTAGTTTTACCAGCCTGATAACCAATTGCTACAGCATAAGAACCTTGAGCAATACTACCAGCCTGATTGCCAATTGCTACTGAGTTTAAACCTTGTGAATTATTCGCGGCATTGTGACCTATAGCAACTGCTCGTGTACCTTGTTCATCGAAACCGGCTCTGTACCCCATGGCAATTGCGTCAATTCCCTGCGAATTATACCCACATTCATAACCAATCGCGATGCTGTTTTCTTCTTCTTGTGCCTGACTGATATGCCCAGCCTTTCTGCCAATCGCAATACACCATCTACCCTGGTTACTCGTACCAGCACTTTCACCAACGGCTATTGAACCACAGAACTGACCTTTGTTACCAGCATTATAACCTATTGCAACAGAATAAGCATTCTGACTACTCTCACCAGCCTCCAAACCTATGGCAATACCATAGGTACCCTGACTACTCAAACCAGCCTGATTGCCAACTGCTACTGCATATGATTCCTGACTACTCAAACCAGCCTGATTGCCAATTGCAACAGAATAAA
>Ga0257110_1000230_pt1 | contig 29179 bp, 53 predicted proteins | sample LP_taG_7_FD_190184 | JGI IMG/M metagenome (GOLD analysis project Ga0257110, IMG submission 190184) | Marine microbial communities from Northeast Subartic Pacific Ocean, Canada - LP_J_2015_P26_10m | ecosystem: Environmental > Aquatic > Marine > Oceanic | place: Canada: Northeast Subartic Pacific...
AACGTGACAGTATGTCATAGCTATTTCATCAAAAAAAGTTATTAACACGTTATTAACACCTATGACAGAGTGTCAGTTGATAACTTTTCCTCTAAAAGCTTGTGTATATCAAAAAATTGTTGTATCTTAGTGGGGGGACGTTGTTATAAAAAATCCCCAGCTCCCATATATGGTAAAAAGTTGAGGTAAAATAGGGGTATATAGGGGGTATGTCTGTTGCCATTCGGAATAAATGAATGAATTGTTAATAACTTAACAATAATTTAACATTAAAAGCTTGGATATATGGAATATTATCCTTATCTTAGTACTGTTGATGAGGTTTTGGGGGGAGATTTACTCTCTAAACATCGGAAACAGGTCTAAAGTAGGTGAGGGATTAAACTACCCGATGAACCAAAACGGATAACCACGCTCATTAGGGGAGTTGTTTCTTCTGAATGAGTACCAAATAAAAAGTGAAGTAAATAATTAATAGCTAAATAACAAATATATGACAAAGAATGAGTATGGTAGGGTAAGACAAGTAGGTAAGAGTTACGAGAATGGGTATTGGGATAAGATAACCTATTGGAGTGGAGTTCTAAACGAGGCAATCGCCAGTAAGAACCTAAGAGGGGTTGATTCAGCTCATAGGAAGTTGGATTACTTTATTGGGAGAGAGTGGGATACCAATCCTACTAAGAGGGTGACCGGAGAAAAGCGATAACCATCTCTTCCCCATAGGGGGGGGGGTATTTAAACGTAATCCGGTGATAATCAATGACTTATAACCGCGTGTGGTCGGTTTTCATATCGACCTCCATTTTTCTCCCTCTAGAAAACCTCTTTAGAAGCCTATACATATGTATATAGGTAAAGTGAGGTAGATTAAAATTAGATTAATGTTTACAGTAAGTAGTATAGTGTAAACCAACAAAAATAGAAATGTACATATATGTACGAATTAAAACAAAAAAACAGACATGAACAAAAAAGAACTAAATTGGATGGATAAGGTTTCAGGAGGAAATCACCATTATAACGAAGGAACTGAAATTATTAATCAAGGTAAAACACCTCAACAGATGGAGGCCTCCTATATGGGAGCATTCGTATCTTTCCTAGCATTGGGTATTTTACTGATAGGGAGTTTGATATGGGAACTAATAAAAAGTTGGTAAAGGTTAACCTAACCTTGCAAGAGATATGGGCCGCTATGAGAGGTTCTGTTCAGAAGAGTAAGAAGGTATATACTAGAAAATCCAAACATAAGGATACTTATAAAGGATGAGAAAAATATTAATAGCAATAGGTAACTTATTCGATATAGGATGGTGGGCTGATAAAATCAACCAAAAGTTAGGTATATACGAATGGGCTAAGAGAAGTAGATTCCGTAAGTGGCAAGAAGGATTGACTGGATGGAAGTTCTGGGTATGGCAGATAGTAGGTGGAGTAACCTTTGTATTGGTTATGGAGTTTCTACTGAATAAGGTAGGTCTAACAATGTTACCGTTTTAAAAGAGAAGATATGATTATATTAAAAATTTTGGGTTGTGTACTTGTACTGTGTTGGATATACCTAACATGGGAGTTGTTAACTTCTCCTATTGTAGATGAAGATGGAAATGAGATTGAGTGATGAGAAAAAATAAAGAAATTTTGGATACCTTACTTGCCGTTGTGGTTTTAGTGTTAGGAATTCTTTTAGTTGGTTCTCTTTCCAGCTGTAGAGTTTCCTCTCTTCCTCAGAAGGAATGTTGTTCCCATACAGGGGTAAGAGATACCTCTGTTATCCATACAGAAGTAAACTTCGATTTAGTTAAGAAGGATGGGATTATCATTATCTTACCTACTATAACTAAAGATAGTATTAAGTAGATTTTCAGCACTTAACTGATTTTAATCTACCTCACTTTTTTTTAGTTATCCTACATCCTCAGAGATGTTAATAACTTTAACAAAGATTTAACAAATTAGATTTGGATAGTTGGATTATTATTCGTATATTAGTATTCTAATATAAACAATCAAAATTATGAGTTTAAGAGATAAAGTACAAGGATGGATAGATAAGGGTTTTGAACCCGCTCAATCTCCTTTATGTTCAAAAAGGTTAGTAATAAAAAACCTTATTCAAATCCTTTCTTTAGTAGAGCAAGGTTCACCGTATATAGCAAGTGAAAGAATTAAGTTTCTTATCAACGATATAGAGAACGGAAAATTGGATGGGGGTAAGTTATGATATATGACCCAACCAATCCTTTATCCGATGAGGAATTACATCTAATAGGTGAAGAGAACTTTGATAAGTTCTTAGAATACTTAGATTCTAAAGCAGAGTATTTAAAAGGATTCACCAAACCATTAGGAAGTTACGAAACCAAACGATTTGCTGCTATGGATGCACAAAGTAGAGGTGAGGATATTACCAATGAGGTTTTAAAGAAAGCTTCTAAGATAGGTAAAGAAGGTGATGATAAACGTACTCAATCTATAATAGATAAGATGAGTGAAATGGATTTAGATAAACCTGATTTAAAGGTTAAGAATCACAAAACGAATAGAGGCCAATGGCTAGAATAAATTTTGTAGAAATTTTTCTAATTTTTCACACTCTCTCCTACGGTTGGGTAGATGTGGGTTGTTGATAACTTAACAATTTGTTAACATTGAAAGCTTGTTTAATCCAATTAATTGTCGTATCTTTACTATGTAGTAAAGAGGGAGAAAAACTCCCAATAGTAATAGTAAAAATTTAAAATTAAAAATTATGATGAATATCGAAAAACCAAAATCAGTTAAACCTTGGAGTAATGAAATGTACGAATGGAATGATAAAGTTGCTGAACTAATGAAAGCTGAAATCAAAATCCAAATCGAAAAGAATAAAGATGATTGGGATAAACTAAACGAATTGGTAACACTATGTGGTGGTATCAAATATGGAGAAGGTTATGAAATCGATGAGTTGTACGATGAGTGTTTGAAAGAGTTAGAGAATGTTCAAAACTATTGGTTGAACGAAGAGTGGGATTGGAGTATTTCTAGAGGCATCGTTACTGATTGTATTAAGATTGAATTTGTTGGATACTAAAAATATAGATATGAAAAACTTAATGACTAAAGAAGAAGTTCAAAAGATTGTTGATGAGGTTTATCCTAAGATTGAGAAACACTACGGAACTTCTAAGTTCCATGAGTGTACTCCTTATACGGAACTACACCACAACATCTATCTACGAATCATCGGTGAGGATTTAGAAATGGGTGAAGATGATTATCCAGTCGAAGTAGAAGAGTATGGAGAATGTGACCCAGCTGCAGAATTCGATAGAGAGATGAATACTATTGTTGTTTATCATCCTAAGATGAAGAACCGACAAGATGTTATCGAAACGTTAGTTCACGAATACCAACATCACTTACAATCTCCAATATGGATGAAACGATATTACAATATGGGACACACTTACGATACTCACCCATATGAAGTACAGGCTACGGCTAAAGAAAAAGAATGGGTATTGTTTAATTAATAAATAAAAATTATGTTTAAGAAAGTAAAAAGTAAACTACTAACCTATCTATTTACTGATTGGGTTAATAATGAAAAGGATGTTGAAACGTTAATGTTAACGAAACAACTAATCGATATTCAAAAGAATAAGATTACAGGCCATATACCAATCATCGGATTCAGAACTCATTCCGATGTAACTAAAGATGGGAGTATAGTTTGAGAAGATTGAAATTACTAATCGTATTATTGGTTGCATGTCAATCGATGTACGGACAGTTATACCATCATGGTGATTTTATATTAACTGAGAAAGATAAACAATATCACTTTACCGCTGGAGTAATCGTTACCACTATTGGATACGAATGGGCTCTACGAAAATACGGAAATAAGAAGAAAGCTTTCTTCATCGGATTGGGAGTAGGATTAACTGCAGGTATAGCAAAAGAATCGTTTGATAATTGGAGAGCAGGAAACTACTTTGATGAAAGAGATTTACTCGCTACTATGATGGGAAGTTTAGCTGTAACCATTCCGTTATCAATATTTAGAAAACCAAAAGTAAAATATACACATTAAACGGAGATAAAATGACAGAATCTAAAAAAATAGAGTTAGTTAAAACTCAACTGAAAGTTCACATCACTCACGATGCAAATCAATGGGATAATGTAGACCTTAAAGTATATACTGAATCTACTGCCGACGGGTATGAGGTTTTTATAATAACATCGGATGATAATCCAATTATAACTGAAGATGTACACTACTACGATAGTGAACTTGCATCATCTGTATTGGATTCAATTGATAACTTCGAACAATCAGAAGATAATGAAGGCATACCTATGTTGATTTATATGGAAGATGATTTGTATGAAGATTGTTATATGGATGATGAACTTATGAGTTGGTTAGAAGATAACGTATCTGATGTTATTGATAACGCTGAGAACTTAGAGTTAACTGAAGATGAAGTTATATACTTAAAAGAAACATATTAATTAGGATATATGGAATTAATTTTGTATATTACATAGATGAATAAGAGTTATGTACACAGTTTAGATAAACTTAAAGCTATGGATGATGAGCGTATTCATTCATTATACCACAAAAAAGAGTGGTTAATAGGTGATGGTAATAGTATTGAGTACATATATAAAGTTTTGAAACGATGGAACAAAAAAGAAACGGAACTGTAGGGTTCACTGCTGGTAATTTTGATTTAATACATCCTGGTTACATACATACATTTAAAGAGGCTAAACGCCATTGTGATACATTTATCATATTTCTACAGATAGACCCCTCTGCTACTAGATATACTAAGTATAAACCTGTCATTCCTTTATATGATAGACATACCACTTTAATGGCATTGGAAGATGTTGATGAAGTATATACATACCAAACCGAAGATGAACTATATAAACTAATAGAGTTCTTCAAACCAGATATCAGAATCTTAGGTGATGATTACATTGGTAAATCATTTACAGGTGATGACCTTCCACCAAAAGTTATATACACCACCAGGTCTCATGGATGGAGTACAACCAAATTAAAGAATTTAATAACATTACAAACAATTAAACAAAACCCAAACATATTAAATAATGAAGAAGATTAAAGCATTTGTATCTAAAGTAGATACAGTTGATGTAGTTCTAATGAGTGCACTAGGATTATATCTATCACTATTAGTGCACGCCGTATTACAGATAACATTATGAAATTAGATTTTAGAACCAGAACATCATACACCATTACTCAAGTTGGTAAACCATGTACATTAAACTCCGAAGATTTCAAAAACGCAGTACCACCATATGAAGGTGATACCGAAGAAGATTTTTGGAACTATATAAATGATAACCTTTCCGATTGGGAGGCTGAAGAATACATCGGAGATAACGAAGATATTTTATCAGAAGAATTATTAGATACCTTAGAAACAACATTTGTAGATTACCCAACTGATGTAATGTTTGATTCACGAAATAAGAGTGATGAGATTACTATGGATGCTGGTGAACTTGATAAAGAGTACACAAAATGGAATGGGTTTAATATTAAATATTCAAACGACGTATAATGGCGAATATAGTTAATACGCATTTTAAAATAGATAGTATGAACAAAGAAGCTTCTACTTTCTTAACAACACTATTGGGTGGTGAATCCTATAAAGAATGGCACGATACTATGTGGTTTTTTAATAAACTATATGGTGATAAGAAATACGATAGAACCGATTATGTAGATAAGATGGGAGCTAAATGGTGTTACATTACTGAGATTGAATTGGGTGATGATTACTGTATGATTAATTTAGAATCAGCATGGTATCCACCAATTGAGGCATTAGAAGAACTAACTAAGATACTACATCAATTTGATAATGATATACTAATGACATATCAATTTGAAGATGAGAACATTTGGGGAACACATGGTGGTGGAGCAGGAACTAAGGGTAAGTTTAAACGAAACGAATCTCACTTAGATGAAGATAAATTTGGTGAAGAGCCAGACTGGGAAGATTCTGATAAGTATGAGGATTGGAATGAATCGGTTAGAGATGGGTTGGATAACTTACAGGCCGATTGTATAACAGATGCCATTGATGAATTAACTAATTAACCCAACGGACGAGTAGCTCAGCTGGATAGAGCAATACCCTTCTAAGGTATCGGTCAAAGGTTCGAATCCTTTCTCGTTCACTATAGTTACTAACTATATTTTAATACTTATTATAAACAATAAAACATTTTATTATGAATCACAAAATTGCAAGAAGGTTGTATCAGGCTATAGAAGCTAAGTACACCGCAGATATAATGGATGCGAGAGCTCGATTATCTATCTATTTCGAATCACCTGTAGCTATAGGTGAACACCCTCAACATACAGAGGAAATCGATAACCTCGTTGACCAACTGGCCAACGCAACTGACAAGTTGGAATGTCTCTCTAATAATTTCGGAAACGAATACGGAGTGAATATCCCAACTACTGAAGTTGATGAGAAAGGAAAGGAGCTTCTCAAAGGATAATGGATTGCTCCGTTCGTCTAACGGTTAGGACATATGGTTTTCATCCATAAAATAGGAGTTCGATTCTCCTACGGAGTACTAACTTAACAATTAATTAACATTAAAGCTTGTGTACGTCAAATAATTTTCGTATATTTGTATATAATATGAAGTGGGACAAGATACATATAAGTGATAAAATCGTATATCTCAAAGATATAGTGATGAACTCTACCAACTATAAAGATGGTGATGAGTATATTATCAACGCTTTAATTACAGGTTCTAACAATACCTTTAGTGGTGAGATGGGATTTAATATTAAACCACATCATATGAAGTTTATGAGAGGATTGTGGGATGAACATATACATACCCAAAAAGATAATACAGTAATTGAATTAATAAAGAAGAACAAAACACAATGAGTGAATTAACAAAAATAGAAGAGATTCTAACGGAGGCAGGTACAGTTGGACTTAGAAGTAGAACTATAGAATCTGCTTACAACATACTAAATAGAAATCCTAATATAGATAGGGTGTCTGCATATACTATAGCATTTGAAACATTAATATCTAATACCGAATCAGGAGATGATAGAGATTTAGAATTTGAATCAGCTATAGCATCTCCTATATCTGATACTGAGGATTATCTTGAAGATGAAGAATCCGATTCAGTATCTCAATCTAAATTTGATTTATTTGGAGAAATTGATGATATCGATATGGAATCAGAAACTTTACCAGAAGATGAGTAATGAGCAACAAATAGAAGAGATACTATGGGAAGCTCACTCATACGGAATCAGAGAAAAGGTGATGAATGATGCAATCAAAATGATGGTAATGAATCCAAAGTTGGATAGGGTTAATGCGTATAACCAAAGTTTTGAAAGGTTAATAGAAAAGTATGATAGACAAAAGTAGTACGTTGATTGTATGTGCTTTGGAAAAGGAAACTAATAATCAATTAGATGATTACAATGTTTTATATACAGGTGTAGGTAAGATTAACGCCGCTATGAAGTTAACAAAATACTTGGTAACATTTGGATGTCCTAAGTTAGTAGTCAACTACGGTACGGCCGGAAGTAGGAATATACCTATAGGTGATTTAGTAGAATGTAGAAGGTTTATGCAAACGGATATGGATGTAACAGCGTTAGGTTTAGATATAGGTGTAACTCCATTTGAAAACGATATACCTAAGATTCTCGGTGATGATAGTGATTACATCACATATATAAACAGAGAAGGATTACTCTGTGGTTCAGCTGATTCATTTACTACATACGTTAATAAAGATTTAACAAAAGTAGATGTATATGATATGGAAGCTTATTCCTTAGCTAAAGTGTGTAACCATTTTAATGTACCATTTGTTTCATTCAAATATATTACAGATAATGTAAATGGTGATTCACAAGGTGATTGGAATTCTAATTTCAAAAAAGGTATTCACAAATTTAAAAAAGTTTTATGAAGTACATAACACAACACCCGATTAAGAAATCCGATTTAGGATTCCACGGAAACTTATTCGGTGGTAAGTTATTAGCATGGTTAGATGCAGCAGCTGCTGGATTTGCCTCTGAGTTTTGTGATACTCCTAGAATGGTAACTAAAGCAATTGATAAGTGTATATTCAATAAACCAGCAAGAGAAGGTCAACTCTTAAAGATATATGGTGATGTTGAATCAGTAGGTGGTTCATCAATAAGATTAATATTAGAGGCCCGTTCACATAACGTTTACAATGGTAAACAAAACTTAATCCTACGAACAAATATAACCTTTGTTAGAATAGATGAGATGGGTGATGCAATCCCTATATCTGATAGGGTTAAGGATAAATTACCGAATAGAAAAATATTAGATTAATGATAGGTTGGTACTTTATATTAGGAACTGTATTTGCATTCATTATGGAATATGCATTAGATAACAATTGGAATCCTAAACAGAATAATAGTAAACGAATTCACTTCAATAACTTAGAACGTATTATAATGGTTATCGGATGGCCTATATGGTTAGTTCAAATAATCAAACGTTATATCAATAGAAATCTTTAATCAAAAGATTTAACAATTTCTTAACATTAGAAATTAGGTTATATCAAAAAATTGTTGTACTTTAGTAGTGTAATAATTAATAAGAGATATAATATGAAAAATTATCAGTCAATTTTAACGGTAGCAGTAGGATTAGGAGTTGCACTCCTTACAATTAACGGAACTATTCAACAATATATCACATTTAGTGGTGTTTTGAATGAGATAGGGTTCACATTTATGGGTTTAATGATAGCTATATGTGGATTATTATCGGTAGATTATAAGAAATTAATGAAAGGTTTACTGTAATTGTTAACAACTTGTTGATAACTTTTGAAAATAAAGGTTAAAAAGCTTGTTTAAATGGAAAAAAAGTCGTACATTAGTAGGGTAATAAGGGTTAATACTAAATAAAAAATATATGAATAGAGTAGAAAGAGATAGTAAAAAGTATAGTTCCTTTTGGTTAAAGGATGATTTGTTTGATGATGTAGATGATGGGTTAAATCACATTGAATCTAAACATTCAAATCTGATGGCACTAGCATCTTATAAGAAATCAATAGGTAACTTTGTTAACATCGTTACTAACGATAACATTCCAGTTACGTTTGATGTAAGAGGTGGTGATTCTTATACCGATGGTAAATCGGTTGTGATATCCGCTAAGATGGATGGTAAGGATTTTGATTCAACTGTTGGACTAGCACTGCATGAAGGTTCTCACATTAAGTTAACTGATTTCAATTCGTTAGATACACTTAACAATAATATAGAAGAGGTTGTTGGTGTTCCCTTCATTACAGAGATGATGGAGAAACATTCTATGGAAGAGTACCAAGCTGAGAACTACATCAGAGGTATTGTTAAGAACTTACTTAACATTATCGAAGATAGAAGAATTGATAACTATATTTATTCTACCTCTCCTGGCTATAAGGGTTACTACCACTCTATGTATGAGAAGTACTTTCATTCTAAGGTAGTTGATAAGGGTTTACAATCCTCTGAGTATAGAGATTTAGATTGGGAATCTTATATGTTCCGTATTATCAATATCACCAATTCACATAGAGATTTAGATGCACTTCCATTGTTAAGAGAGGTGTGGAATCTAATGGATTTAAAAAATATTAAAAGGTTAACTAATACTAACCAATGTATGGAGTTGGCATCTGAGATTTTCAAACTGATTGAGAACTCACTTCCAGCTAATCAAAAACCAATTGAATCACCTAACCAATCCAATGGTGAAGGTGAAGGTGGTGGTACTGAAGATGAAGAAACTTCTGAAGGTAGTGGACAAGGTGGTGGTGGAGATAACTCTGAAACTAATGGTACTGATAACACCGAAGGTAATGGTGGTGAACCTAAAGATGGTTCTGATGAAGGTGATGAATCTAAGGGTGATGCTGAAGGTAGTGATGTAATGAAGGGTTCTTCTTCTTACAATCCTAATGGTGCTGGTGGTGATGGTTCTGATAATCAAATCACAGATACCCAAACTCAAACTACCAAAGGTGATGGTATGATGAGTGATAGACAAAAGAAACAATTGGATAACGCTATTGAGAAACAAAAGAAGTTTCAAAATGGTGAGATTAAAAAGAAGATGGTTTCTAAAGGTGAGGCTAAGAAATTAGATACATTGGTTAAAAGTGGTGTTGAAGAAAAGTTAGTTGGTAAAGATTACAAATCTGATTATTGGAGAAAATCAAAACAAACTCCTGTAATGATTATAAGAAATTATTCTAAATCATTAGTTGATTCTAATATGATATCAATGTTATCTTCTTACTCTTGGGCAACCGATAGAAACGAAGGAGCTGTTCAAAAGGGTATTTCATTAGGAACTGTATTAGGTAAGAAACTTAAACTCAGAAATGAAGAAAGAAGTTTGGTTACTCCTAGAATGAAGAGTGGTAAAATCTCAGGTAGATTATTACATGAATTAGGAATGGGTAACTTTAATGTGTTTGACCAGATAGTAACTAATAAACACAATCCCGCTTTAGTTCACATCTCAATAGATGCTAGTTCATCGATGGGTGGTAGAAAATGGGAACAAACACAAACTTCCGCAGTTGCTATCGCTAAGGCAGCTTCAATGACTTCTAATTTAGATGTGGTTATATCTTACAGAAGTATTCAACATGACGGAACTTGTCAACCACTTATGTTAATCGCTTACGATAGTAGAAAAGATAAGTTCTCTAAGATTCAACAAACATTCAAATATCTTAACCCCTGTGGAACTACTCCTGAAGGTTTATGTTTTGAATCTGTATTAGATGAGATTGTTAAAACTAACAAAGGTGTTGATTCTTACTTCATTAATTTTTCAGATGGATGGCCAGGTTTCTCTAATAGAGATATCGATTATGGTGGTAGTGAGGCTGTGATTCACACAGCACAACAGATTAAAAAGATTCAACAGGCTGGTGTAAAAGTTCTTTCATACTTTGTGTACGAAGGTTACGAAGGTGGTATTGAGAACTTCAGAGCGATGTACGGTAAATCAGCAACATCAGTAGATTGTACTAATCTAATGGCGTTAACTAAGACATTGAACAAATTGTTCCAATAGAATTGTTAATAACGTGTTGATAACTTAACAATTATTTAACATAGAAACCTTGGAAAATCCAACTAGTTTCCGTATCTTTACTATGTAGTAAAGAGGGAGTTAACACTCCGATTAAGAATAGTAAAAATTAAAAAATAAAAATTATGGGTAAATTAAAATTAGTAAACACATTGAGTTCTCAAAAAGTTGGGGAAAGAGCAACTGGATTTTATAACACTAAAAAAACTATTGGTAGAGAATCCAAAGTTAGTGTTTATAGTAGGTTAGGTTTATCGGATGAACAGATAATCGCTCCAAAGTACATCACCATTGGTGGTAATCCTCACAAATTGGTAGATGGTAATTGGATTCCACTAAAGAAGATTTAACAATTTGTTAACATTAAAAATTAGGAATTGTAAAATATAAGTCGTACTTTAGTAGAGTAATAAGAGTTAATAGTAATAATTAAATAGTAAATATATGAGTAATAAAAGTCAAAGAAGTGTTTTCCTTCAATCAAAGAAAAATGAGAATAAGGAGATTATCCTTATCGATACCAATGGAACTGAGTTCTTCATTCCACAATTAAATGAAGTAGGTTCTTCACTTTATAAAAGGTGTATATCCGCCGCTAACAATCCAACTAAGTATTGTATCAAAGCTAGAATCAAAGGTAATCTCTCTGAAGGTTCTGTTGAGTTCAACAGAGTTCCAGGTGAGAAGTTCAATGGTTCTGAACCTGTAACAAACTTCGATAAACCTAATGGTGGGTTGGAACAATTCCAAATGAAATCAGTACCTCTTCCAACTGAGGCGGTTGAGAAACCAATGGAAGAAGATTTCCTAAAGTTCATCCACAATGAATCCAAAGATTTAAAACCACAGATGTTGTTTATGAACGAACTGAAGTGGAAGTACCTAATCAGAAACATTCTGAGAGGTAAGAATATTATGATGACCGGACCGGCTGGTTGTGGTAAAACTATGGCCGCCAAAGCAGCCGCTAATTCCATTGAGGGTTACTCTATGGAAATATTCAACTTAGGTTCTACACAAGACCCGAGAGCTACTCTAATCGGTAACACTCAGTTCGATACTAAGAAAGGTACTGTGTTTTCTCCTTCACCATTTGTGAAAGCTATTCAAACTCCAAACACCGTTGTTGTTTTAGATGAGTTGACCAGAGCACATCCTGAAGCTCACAACATTCTAATGAGTGTGTTGGATGCAGGACAAAGGTATTTAAGATTAGATGAGGCATCTGATTCACCAATTGTAAAAGTTGCTGAAGGTGTTTCCTTTATCGCTTCCGCTAACATCGGTAACGAATACACATCGACTAGACAATTGGATAGAGCAATCGTTGATAGATTTACAATCATCGAAATGGATACTCTAACTTCAGAAGAAGAAACTTCATTACTTATGATGATGTATCCTTCTGTTGATGAAGTTGTTCTAAAGAATGTAGCTAAGATTACTTCAATGACTAGAGGTGATGTTAAGAAAGAAACTCCAACTCTATCGAATTCACTTTCGACTAGAACGGCAGTTGAGATTGGTTCTCTACTGTACGATGGTTTCAATCTGGCTGAGGCCGCTGAAATTACTATCTACCCATTGTTCGAAGATGCAGGTGGAGCACAATCAGAAAGAACTTTTATTAAACAATACGTTCAAAAGTTTGTTGGTTCTGATGATGTAGAAAATCTATTCAATGTAGAAGAAGATTCAACTGATGAAGTTGATGTTTCAAACCCATTTTAATCATTACTCTTAATTACTCCCAAAGAACTCCCACCGACCTCATTACAAATAGGTGGGAGATTATTTGGAAATTAAGAAATTATTTTGTATATTAGTAAAAAGAATTATTATGAAAAAAATAGAAGTAGGATATAAAGTTATATTAGAAACACTAACCGAAGATGGATTCTTCGAGAATGAGTGGATTGATGAAAATAAATTCCGACCTCGTTTTATTAACGCGGCAACTAAACTCAATGAGGATACCACAACATTCGGAAAGTTGTTTGAGTTAGCAGAGAGTATCTCAAAAGATATCGTTAGAGAGAACATAGATTCAACTATGAAAACTTTAATAGATAAGGGGTTAGTAGATGAAGTTACCGACTCTGATGTAAAAACGTATAAATTAAATATAAATAAAAATGAGTAAAGATTTACTAAAAGGTAATCCAATTCCAGATGATTTTTGGAATGAATTATCAGAAGAAGAAAAAGATGCATTAACTAAGGCACAGGCAGAGGCCTCAGAAGAATATCAAAACTACGATGAGTGGAAAGAAATGAACGAAGAATACTTTGAACATTTAAGACAACGATTCGATAAAGGGCCAGATGAAATTGGACCGAGGGTATGGAAGTCATACCACAACAGATTCCTTCCTCTTCAAATGATGGTTATCCCAGCGGGTAGACAACATGATGGAGATAAAGTAGTTCAGATGTTTCACATTATTGTGGAAGATATGGAAGGTGGTGAATGTAATGGAGAGTATTCTCTTATATCGGAAACCGAACTATTAGACAAGTATAATTTAACATTTAATAATTAATAAAAAAGTAAAGATGAAGTATTACAAAGCAAAAGTAAAAGTTATCACACAAGATGATAAAGGTAGACAAAAGAAAAACGTAGAAGAGTATTTAGTACACGCCGTATCTGTAACAGATGCTGAAACTAAAGTACATGAAGAGTTTAAAAATGATTCTGTAGAATTCGAAGTTACATCTGTATTAGAAACTAGAATCATAAAAGTAATATAATGGCAGTAGAAAGTTATAACAAAGGAGATACCGTAGTTATCAATGTTTATGGTAAACGACAAGTTGGTATAGTTGCAGATAAAGCTAAAACTGTTAAAGGTTTTAGATACTATATCAACTCAGAAGATGGTAAAGAGCATGAAGGTGTTTACGTGGATACTAATGATGTTACTGTCTTTATTGATAGTAGGTTAACAAAATCATTTACCAAACACCAAACGGCAACTAATAAACTTATGGATGATGCTATTGATATAGTAAATAATAATTAAGAAATGGAAATAGAAAAAGCTAAATTTAAAAGATTACAAAAGAAAGTAATCAGTAAATACCCAAAGGCTAAAACTATGGTGGATTCAAATGGTTTATATTATGTACACGATGGTGAGGATAACTTCCTCACCAAAGAGTATATGATTCCTAATCAAAAAACCGTAGCAGGAGCTTGGTTCTGGCTGGCAGATACAATGAAAGTTAATCAGAATATAGAACGAACTCATCCTAAGAGAATGGATTTAAAATCATTCGAAGCTAAGTTCGCTAGAATCTCTAAAAGAAATAAAAAATAATATAGTTTCATTAACTTAGATTTAATACTTATTAGTATAATAAAACAATTAAATTTAAACACATGAAAAGATATTCAGGAAAACCGAGAGGTACAGTAAATCAAGGTGGAGCTACACATCAAAAAGATAGAGATAAGTTCAAGTCAATGGGCAAGAATTATAACTCTATTGATTTTGAGATGAGTGATAAGGTTACATTAAGTAATTATAAAGAACGAAGTAACCCTATTGGTGATTTAGTTGTTGGTAATCAAAAAGTAGAATTAACCTGGTCGGAGTGTAACAAAGTTATACAAACACTAGAAGATGCTAAATCTACTCACCACAGAAAAATACAATTAGGATTGTTTGCATAAAACAAAACAATGAACGCAGAGGAATTATTTAAGGAATTAGGATTAGGAGATAAGGATATGAATTCAGCCAGAGAATGGGTGAACTATAAACACTTCTCTGAAACTGTTCCTGATATTCTATCTTTAAAAGAGTACGTTGATACTGTTTATAAACACGCCGTTACTATAGATGCTAAACCTCATCAATGGTTTTCTGAAAGGTATATGACTGAGCGATACTTAGAATCTGATGTAACTATTGATTCAAAGTACATTACTAATTTAGTAGAACGTGTTGATACTATTTTTGAAAGTGGTAGAACACTTGAACTGCATATTCAAAAGTTTTTAGAGTTAATTCTAAACACAGTACAAAAATCTAAACTAGCCCTAACCAAAGAAACTTTATTATTTCTTAACCAAATATATAAAGGAAAATAACCTAACCCAATAGTTATATTAAATGAGTATAGAATATATAGATAAACCATATAGAGATGTTGTTGTTGAAATCCTATCAACTGATGATAGTACCGATACTAAGCAATCAAAACTAAAACTCTATTTACTAAAAGAGAATTACTTCAAAAAATTCTCAAAAGAACCCACATGGTTGACTAGACAGATTATAACAGATTTCAAAAAATGAGTGGAGAACAGCAAATGGAATGGGCATTACTTTGGGATGAATCCGAATTTGATTTTTACAAAACGTTAGAAGATGAAGATAAGCTTATGTACATATATGATTTATGTTTAGGTGAGTTTGAATCGGATTTTCATAGATTCATCGATGATGAAGAAGCGGAAATGAATAGCGATTTGGATGATGCAATCCGTTCTATGGGACAATCACTTGAAGATGTAGATTCCGAATCCGAAGAACCATCATTCAGAAATGAGATTAAGGTTGAGATTGGTTTTGATAAACTTAAAATCGAAGGCCCAACGTTGGATGTTATACTTAAAGTATCATCAGATATGATAATGAATGGTATGATTCTTATGGATAGGAATATTGAATTTACAAAATTCGAACCTTGGAATGTGATTCTCACTTATAATATCGTTGGAAACGGATTACCCATCTCTCTAAATTGACATTTTGTCATCTTATAAGTTGACTTAACTGACATTTTGTCATCTTATACATTGACAAATCCCTTTGGTACACATTTGGTACTATAGATAAACGTATATTAAAATGTTTAACTAAAATAAAAAGGAATAAAAATGATTTACAACATGAATAACGTATGGAATGTGTTAGATGAATTAGCTGAACGAGCTAAACCTATCACACCAAAACAAAACAATATCGATATTATAGATGATGTATTAACTATGAGCTTTGATGTACCTGGTTTATCTAAATCAGATATTACAATTAAAGTTGAGGATAGAGTTATATCAATAGAAGGTGAGAATGATGATAGAACATTCAACAAACAATATAAGTTAACTGAAGATTGGGATATCAATCAATCTGAGGCTAAGGTTAAGAATGGAGTTCTAACATTATCTATTCCAAAGTTGAAAGAAAAGAAAAAGAAAGTATTAGAAATTATAGTTAAGTAGTGAACGGAAGGCAGGTTTTAAATATAAATAACACCCTATGGATAGTTCAAAGAAAGATTCGAATAGATGATAGACCTATTGTAGAGACTTGGAGAGAACATCTTCACTGCGATAAAGTATTCAAAAAAGAACCTTACTATTATTTTTGTCAAGAAGTTACGGATATAGAGTGGGAAGAAATTTAACAATTTGTTAACATAGGGGGCTTGTATAAGTCCCCTTTTTTCGTTATATTAGTAGTATAATAATAATTAATAATTAAACAATAAAAGTATGGAGTTAGGATATGCATGTATCAATATGACATTAGGTTCACAGAAACCTAAGATTACTACAAACCGTAGTATGATTAAAAAAACCTTTAAAGAAAAAGGTATCCCCTACGCATCTGAGTTAGGGATTCAAAACTGTAGAGATTTAGTAGAGATTATTAAATGGAATCATCAGAATGGTATTAACTTCTTTAGGTTAAGTTCCGATTTGTTCCCTTGGGCATCTGAGTATAACCTCACAGAACTACCCCATTACAATCGTATCAAAACTTTATTAGCAGGTGCAGGACATCTCGCTGATAAATACAATCAACGTATCTCATCTCATCCAGGCCCATTCAATGTATTGGTATCACCGAGAGAGCACGTAGTACAAAATACTATTACCGACCTTACAATCAATGGTGAGGTATTTGATTTAATGGGATTATCTCGTACTCCTTATAATAAAATCAATATACATTGTAATGGTGTGTATGGGGATAAGATATCTGCTATGGATAGGTTCTGTAAGAACTTTGAGAGGTTACCAGAATCCGTACAAACCCGTCTAACGGTAGAGAACGATGATAAAGCTAGTATGTACTCAGTTAAAGATTTAATGTACATACATGAACGTATTGGGATTCCAATAGTTTTCGATTATCATCATCACCAATTTTGTACTGGAGATTTATCAGAGGAAGAAGCTCTTAATCTTGCTGTAAGTACCTGGCCTAAAGGTATAACTCCCGCTGTACATTACTCAGAATCTAAAGCTTTAAACGAAAATCTTAAAGTAAAACCTCAAGCTCATTCAGATTACATTAAAAAGATTCCTAATACATATGGTTTAGATGTAGATATTATGGTAGAGGCAAAAGCTAAAGAGTTAACCGTATTAGAACATCTTCAGTCGATAGCATAGTATGTGCGTTTTGCTTGTTTTAGTATTAATTATTAATATTTTAATACTTATTGATATAGGTTATTTGGTTGTCGTCAACCTAATTACTTATTGCTTATTTAATAATAGTTGTAAATAAATACAAAACACGAAGTTAATAAAACTAAAAATATGGGAATTGTTAAGAACTTTTTTTCAAAAAGGGTAGGATTTGGATTTTTGATGGTGTTTTCAACACTATCCTTAGCTGGAACTGCCGCATATTACTCAGTATTCGGACTGAGTTCATTATTTGCTGGAGCAAAGACTGAAGTTATTATAATGGCATCTGCATTAGAGTTAGCTAAATTAGTTGTAGCATCATATCTACATAATCATTGGAGTAAGTTAGGATTAATTTTAAAATCATATCTTACATTAGGTGTTGGTATCTTAATGATAATAACATCAGCAGGTATATATGGATTCTTAACATCAGCATATCAAACAACTGCAGACCAATTAACAATTATTGATAAACAAGTTTTAGTAGTTGAGATGAAGAGAGATAGATTCTCAGAACAATTGGATGATTATAAGTTAGAAAAAACTCAACTAAATAGTAATATATCAGAACTATCCAAAGGATTAGCTAATAATAAAATTCAGTATAAGGATACGTTAGGTAACATTATAACAACTACATCCTCTTCAACACGAAGAGTTCTTACAACTCAGCTAAATGATATGAAAGAGGAGCGTAATAAGGTTTCTATTAAGATGGAAACTCTCACAGATTCAATTACTTCTTTAGATTTAAAAGTATTAGATATGGAATCCAATAATGAAGTAGCTGCAGAGATTGGGCCACTAAGATATATGGCAGAGATTACAAATAAACCAATGGCAACAATTGTAAATTGGTTTACCCTAATGATTGTATGTGTGTTCGACCCGTTAGCAATTGCTATGGTTCTTGCTGTAAATAAATTCTTTGGTAGAAGAGAAGAAGAAGTTATTGTTAAAAAGGAATCACCAATCATAGAAGAAGTTTTAAGTAAAGAAGATATAGGTTCTGTTGAAGAAATGATAAAAAAGAATGAAGAAATTTTGGCAACTAAAAGGGTAGAACCAAAACCTAAAAAGAAAATATATGGTGGGTATTCAAAACCATATAATGATGGTACGGTAATCAATGAAACTGATACCGAAGAAGATGATGTAAAAACTTACTAATAAATTTGGTAATGTTAATTATATTTCGTATATTTGATTAAATATAAACATAAAAAGTTACAAAACATATGAGCGATTTATACAATGATGGCAGAACATCAACGGCTGGTGATATAGAAACTACCTATGATGTTAAAAAAGCTAGTGAGAGGGAAAAACACTTTCAAGAGTTTAGAGAGTTTGATTATGGGATTGACATACAATCAAACATTATTTTAATTCAAGATGAAATATCACAAGGTATGGTGTTTGATACTATATCTAAAGTTAGATTACTAAGAAAGATTAATACTGATTTAAAATCAGTAACACTATTACTAAATTCACCAGGTGGTGATGTAGTAGAAACTCTAGCACTTATTGATTACATTAGAACAATAAAAGACAATGATGGGATTGATACGAACATCGTTGTAAGAGGTTCAGCTATGAGTGCAGCAGCACTCCTTCTAACCGCAGGAACAGGTCTTAGAGCAGCATCTAAACATTCTAAGATTATGGTTCACCAATTATCAACATTCAATATGGGTAAGTTGGAAGATGTTAAATCTAACGCTAAATTCGCAGAACAATTAGAAGAAGATTGTAACACCATTATGGCTGAATGTACAAACAAAGATAAAGAGTTTTGGAAAGAAACTCAAAGAACAGACACCTTCCTTTCTTCGGAAGATGCATTAGAATTAGGAATAATCGATAAAATTATATAAATAAAGAAAACTATGGAATACAGTTACAGGCCGTTAGGCGACAGAGTAGTAGTAGAGATACTAAAAAGACATGATGAAAAAACTAAAGGTGGATTATACAAACCATCAGGTTCAGAAACCACAATGATGGGAGTGGTAATTGCAGTTGGTAGTGGGTTATACACCCATTCAGGAGCAACAATCCCAATGAGTACCAAAGTAGGGGATACAGTTCTATTAGATGGAACTGGTTTCAAACATAAAAATGGTGGTAAAACTTATAACATATATAGAGAGAGTGATTTCCTATCTATATTAGATGAAGATACAACTAACTCATAATCAGTTAGTTACACTATCACTATCATCACAACACATTGATAATCAATTACTTACAATAAAAAATAAAAAATATGATACACATTTTAGATGAAAATAAAATAAAAGAGAACTATGAGAAGTTCAGAAAACTAATCAACCAAACCTTTGAAGGGGAGAGATTAGAAAGGTTAAACAAGATGTATGATGAGTTAGAGGATAGAATCATCCTTACACCAGCATCATCTACAGAGTGGTTTCACAATGCATTTGCAGGTGGATACCTCGACCACATTCTTAGGGTTACATTCAACTCCGTTAAGATTTATGATTTATATAAAGAGTTAGGAATGCCTTTAGGATTCGATAAACAAACTGTAATCTTTACAGCACTTCACCATGATTTAGGTAAGGTTGGTAATCACGAAGAGAATTGGTATATTCCAAATGATTCACAATGGCATATAGAAAATCAAGGAAAGATTTATAAAACTAATCCTTCAATGCATTGGATGAATATGAATGATAGAACTACTTGGATGTTAAATCACTATGGGATTACCGTTACTGAGGAAGAGTTTATAGCAATCAAACTTACAGATGGGTTATATGATGATAACAATAAAGAATACTTTATGACATATAATAAAGATAATGTTCTTAAAACTCAGTTACCATTCATAATGCATCAGGCAGATTTAATAGCTACTAATTGGGAACGAGATAGAGTGGTTAATTCTGATAAGAAACTTCCTACCAAAAATGTCGGTGGACGACCTACCACAAAAAAGAAACTAGAAAATGTAATAATGCCAGAGAAGATTGATTTTAAATCTATCTTTGGAGAAGTTACTGAAGATTAATACGATGATTATAATAAACATTATATTACCATTATTAACTATAGCAATCTTAATTTACATAGTAATAAATTTACTTCGTAAGGTAGAGGCATTGGAAGATGATGTAGATGACTCAACTAAATTAGTTGAATCGATGAACGAATCAATAACTAAGGCTCTATCAAGAATGAGAGAGGTTGATAGATTAGGTTCGTTTGAAGCGGATGATGAAACCTCTTTTGTATTTACAGAGATTCAAACCGCATTAGATAAGTTAAACAACGAAATAAACCCAAATGGCGAAGAAACGAAGGAAGAGAAGTAAAAGATATTTTACAAAAATAACAGAGATGGCTATAAACGCTTACAATGGTTCTGATGACCAGGTAGTAAAGAATAAAGTTTATAATAGATTCATCCACTATCCATTTGATAAGTTAGCTGAGAATGTAATACATACTTACAAAACATATTATTTTGATGTACCATATGAAGATGTGAAGGCAAACGTAGTTGCATTTCTTAATGAAAAGATTCATAAGTTCAATGGAGAAAATGGTAGAGCCTTTTCATACTTTACAGTTGTTGCACGAAATTATTTATTCAATGAGAATAATGCAAACTACGCCAGAATGAAATCAAAAACTGAAGTAAAACATATTGATACACAACGAAATATTACAAATGAAGTTGTTGCTCAAAACAATAAAGAAGCTAAATCTGATTTCATAGACCATTTTACAAAATACATAGACCATCATCTTTACACTTTATTTTTAAAAGATAGAGATAGAGCAATAGCAGATTCTATAAATGAATTATTTAAGAATAGATTAGACCTATATTCGTACAATAAGAAAGCTCTCTACATACTTATTAGAGAACGAACAGGTGTACATACTCAATACATTACTAAAGTGGTTGGTAAACTAAAGGGTATTTATGTAGAATTATATACTGAATATAATAAAACAGGTCACCTCACCGTAAATTATAAATTAAAGGCTAGTAATGGATAAAGATTCAGAGTTATTTAAAGGAAAAACATTCTCAGATATAATGTCTGATGTTTACAACAATTCAAAAAAGAAGGATAGACAGTTAAAACTTCTTATTGCACAATTAGAGCCATTGGTTAAGAACCTACAGGATGCTACTGTGATTGTTCCTTTAATAAAAGAGTATATGGAAGTATCCATCAGAAATGATGACCAGATTGTTAAGTTAGCTGCAATCGTACAACGAATGATGAAAGATGCTAACTCAGGTGATGAAGGTGGGTTTGGGTTAACTCCAGAAGAAAAGAAACAATTAATGTCAAATGCGGAAGCAATTGATAAATCGATTGAGGCACTTGAACCAATTGAAGGAGATGAATAATGAGTACATTTAAAATTGGTACAGTTCAGAAAATAAATCTATTAGATGATGATGTAAATGAACTGTATAGTATTGAGGTATTAACATCACAAGGACAAGGGCAATTTGAAACGTGCTATCCAGTTGATACTAATATAAAAAGAGTACCACTATTAGGTGAATCCGTATTGGTGTTTCCTGGGTTGGGACCTGAAGCATCAGGTGGTAGTAGAAGGTCTAAACAGTATTATCTCGCACCAACCTCTGTACAATTAAGTATTCACAATAATGCATTACCCAAAGGTTCTATATTAGAAAAAACACCATCAGCTGGTGGTAATGTTGGTGATACATCAGCGGGCAATCCCAATACCTCAGGAGGAGATGAAGAAGCTAAATTAGGTGTGGGGTTTACAGAAAGAACTGATGTAGGTTCGTTACAACCATTTATAGGTGATATATTAATAGAAGGTAGGTTTGGACATTCATTACGATTTGGATATACGCCAGTTGGGTCTGAAACTACACAAGAACCATCATGGAGTGCTGGTACTGATAATGACCCAATAACAATTTTAACGAATGGTAGAAGTGAGGCCGGTGAGTTCAATAAATTTATTATAGAATCAGTTGATGATGATTTATCATCCATCTACCTAACATCAAGTCAGAAAGTATCCATAGGTACATCTCAAAATAATTTAGGTTCAGGTATAATGCCACAATCAGTATTTTCAGACCCAACGGTGATTATCACATCAGATAGGATATTACTAAACTCAAAATCAGATTGTGTAATCTTATCATCAGCAAGTGATATTATAAACGCAACACCAGGTTGGGCAATGGAAATGGATAAGTTTTTTACATTAGTAGAAAGTTTAGCGAGTGAGTTAGCAGATTTAACATCAGCTACTGCCACATACGCAACAGGAGTTGGACCAACTGGGCCAGCAACAAACGCAAGTAAAGTAGCTAAGATACTTAGTGATATAAGTGCAATGAAACAATAAAGGATAAATTATGCCAGCAATATGGCCAGCATTCATAACATCTGTTGGTGGGTTTTTAGATGACCCATCTGAAGGTAAAACACATACGGATACCGCTGAAAAGATTTCATCGGAATACCATAAGGCTGTAAAAACAGCTCAGGTAACTTTACATGCAACCTTAGTTAGTGTACAACCACCATACATTCCTATTAAGATGGCAATTGAAAAATGTTTAAATGATATTACAGAATCTGAGGGAGAACCTCAACTATTTCATTTTACAGATTGGGCAGCAAAAACAGTATCATATTGGATGAGTGTACAATATCAAATAGTACCATTCCATCCAATAGCAATGGCCACCTCAACAGGTACGGCAGGTATTCCTGTTCCAGTTACAAACGTTACAACAGTAGGTGGGATTCCACCAGCACTTGCAAATGATTTGTTAACAGCATTTACACATCCCAAATCATCAGTACCATACGGAATTCCATTTGCAACAAAATTATCAACAGCATTTATAAATCATTTAACCACCGTACAAGGATTACACACCCACGTAGTAACGGCAGGTTCACCAATAACACCAGTCCCATTGGGCCCAATACCATATCCTTGGGCGGGATTAGTATAAAAATAAACATTTTAATATTTATATGTAAAGTACATCACTATGAAAGCAAAACAATTAGCACAATTATTAGAAGTTATCGTAAGAAAGGTAGTTAGAGAAGAACTAAAACCTATCATTACGGAAGTTAGAAATGCATCTAAACCACTTCTAAAAGAAACAAAAAAGAAAACCAAAAGAACATCAAACAGAATACAAAAAGACCCATTGGATATTAATTTATCTGAAATTCTTTCATCAGAACCAAATGTAGAAACGAAATCAGAAAATAAAACGTATGTAAAGAACCCAATGTTAAACGAAATGTTAAATGATGTTGCAGATAGTGGTGAGTGGAGAAGTATGGATTCAACTTCATACACATCCAATCAGGCTCAAAACTTTATGGTAGGTGGAGGTCAATCAGTTACTCCATCTGTAGATATTGATGGTAGACCCGTTGATACAAATAACGAAAATGTTGCAGCAGTTTCTGCGGCTATGACTAAAGATTACTCTCAATTAATGAAAGCAATTGATAAGAAAAAGGGAAAGTAACAAATGGCTATTAAACCGAGAAAAGAATATTTCTACAATCCAATAGATTTTGAACCAGATGTAGCAGTTGGAATAAAACTACCATTCTCTAAGAATAGTGGTTTATTTGATTTATCATATTCAACACAAGAACAGGCTGTATCTAATTTAAAAAATCTATTATTGACTAGAAAAGGTGAACGAGTATTTCAACCAACATTCGGTTCTCAGATTTATGCTCTGTTATTTGAACCAATAACATTAGATTTAAAACAAAGATTACAAGAAGGTATATTAGCAGATGTTAATTTCTGGCTTCCCTACATAATTATTGATGAGGTAGTGGTTACTCCTGATGAAGATAAAAATTATGTTGGTATAGTTCTTAGATTCAGAGTTACAGAACAAGGTGCAAACCAAGAAATAATATTATATGTAGATTCCACTGGGTCTGCAACAATTGAATAGGAAATTAAATGGCAAAAGCAAACAAATCAGATTTAGTCCAAAAGGATGTTAAACTTGTTGGTAAGGATTTTGGAGAGTTAAGAAAAAACTTAATTGATTTTTCTAAAACATACTTCCCAAATACTTTTAACGATTTTAATGAATCATCACCAGGTATGATGTTTATAGAAATGGCATCTTATGTTGGAGATGTACTATCCTTCTATACGGATACTCAATTGAGAGAATCTCTCTTAACCAATGCTGAAGAAAAGGCAAACCTTTTTAATCTGGCAGCTGTACGTGGTTATAAACCAAAGAACATTGTTCCAGCCTCAGTAGAACTTGATTTGTTTCAGGTACTACCAGCGAAGGGGAGTGGTGATAATGTAAGACCTGATTATGATTACGCTCTAAAAGTGGAAGATGGTATGAAGGTTGGTTCTGATTCAAACTCCAATGTTGAATTCTCAACTAACTTTGATGTAGATTTTGCAGTATCATCATCATTTAACCCAACGGAAGTTTCAGTTTATCAAATTGATGAGAACAACAACGAACCTATTTACTATTTAATAAAGAAAAAAGTAAAAGCATCAAGTGGTACTGTTAAGAAATCTCAGTTTGTATTTACATCTCCAAAGATATATGATAAGATAAGAATAAGTGATTCTAAAATAATTAAGATTAAATCTATTAAAGATGATGATGGAGATTTGTGGACTGAAGTTCCTTATTTAGCACAAGATACTGTATTTGAACAAATAGAAAACAACGAAGATAATTCTACAAGTTTACAACCGTATAGTGGAGAGACTCCAATGTTGTTAGAACTAAAAAGAGTTCCTAAAAGATTTATAACTAAATTTGAATCTGAAAAAGATATAGTAATTCAATTTGGAGCAGGTGTTTCTGCAAACGCTGATGAAGAAATTATTCCTAATCCTGATAATGTAGGTTCTGCATTATATCAGAACACAGGTAGATTAGACCAGGGGTTAGACCCATCTAATTTTTTATATACAAAAACTTACGGAGTTGCTCCAGCAAACACAACACTTGATGTTGAATACTTAGTTGGAAATGGAGTTGAAGATAATGTACCTGCTAAGGATTTAATTAACATTAATAGTAGAATATTCTCAAATGATAATACTATAAATCTAAATCAATCTACTTTAAGATTTATACAAAACTCACTAGCGGTTACAAACCCAAAACCAGCAGTTGGTGGTAGGAGTAAAGAAACCGATGATGAGATTCGTAATAATGCAATGGGATACTTTGCGGCTCAGAACAGAACTGTAACGAGAGAAGATTATATTATGAGATGTTACGCATTACCACCACAGTTTGGTTCAATAGCTAAGGCATACTTAGTACAAGATTATCAAATCGAAACAAAGGGCAATGGGAGTTTCTCACCACACGCAATATTACCAGATGACCCGGTACGAACAGTAGTTGAAACGGAAAGTCCAAATCCATTGGCAATTAATCTATATACATTAGGTTATGACCATAAGAAAAAACTTACTCAACTAAACCCTGCTACTAAAAATAATTTAAAAAATTATCTATCATATTATAGAATCTTAACAGATGCTGTAAATATAAAAGATGCATACATAGTAAACATTTCAGTTAACTTTGATATTGTTGTTCTACCTGATTACAATTCTAATGAAGTTCTTCTTAGATGTATAAAGGCATTACAAGAATACTTCAATACTGATAATTGGAAAGTAAATCAACCAATAAACGTATCACAGGTTTATGTTTTATTAGATAAGGTGGATGGGGTTCAAACAGTCCCAAGACCTAATACTGATGGAGAAGGTGGTTTACAGATTAAAAATAGGTTTAATGGAAACTACTCACCAAACAAATATGATTTAAGTACGGCAACTAGATTGGGTGTTATATACCCACCTAAAGACCCTGCTATATTTGAAGTTAAGTATCCTAATGTAGATATAAGGGGTAAGGTTGTAACACAATCTTTCTAAGGAGAAAAATATGATTTATAGAATATACGGATACAAAGATACTACAATATACGAAGAGAACCTTCGTAAAGAACAGAATACAGGTAAAGATGAAATTCTGGAAGTTAAAAAATGCTATGATGAGGATTCTAATAGTGTTTGGACTGGTAATAGTAGAATACTAACTCAGTTTAATTTAACATCAATTTCACAATCAGTTTCTGCAGGTGATATTAGTAAGAATATAAAATATTATCTTAACCTTACATCGGTAGAAGAGGTAGGAGTACAATCTGAATTTGATTTAGATATATTTCCTGTTTCACAAAGTTGGTCTGAAGGTTTGGGTAAATATATGTGGACACCTACTGTAAAAGAAGGATGTAGTTGGAAATACCCATCGGGCACAACCCTATGGAATACAAATTCTGCAAGTGTATTTAATGATAATATTAAAATTGCAATTCCTGATGAAGGATTAGTATTATCTCAAACATTTGCAAACGGAACTGGTTCTACATCTTTAACAGAATCAATTAATGATATAAGTGGTAACGTTCCATTTATGTTTGTACAAGATGAAAGATTAATTATATCAGCTTCTAACTTTGCAGGTACTACTTTAATATTTCCACTTGAATTAGAAAACAGCTTAAACTATAAAGTACAATTTCAAATTGACCCCAAAGATTTTACAGATGTTCAGTTTAGAATTGAAAACCCTGCAGGTGTAATTCAGAATGAAGATTCTTACGCTAATATGGTTGGAAATATTACAACTCCATCAACACAATCTTTTGAAATAACTGCAGCATCATCTGGCCTATATAAATTAAGATTTACATTCTTTGATAACGATGGAAAGACTAAATCTACGACAGGTATATTCGATGAGGTATATGTTACTGAGAAAACAGGTAATACTTTAGTAAGAGAAACGTTTGCAGTTAATGAAGGATTATTTAAACAACGAAACGTAATTAAAAATACAAATGGGATTATACCTAAACAATTTGTATCAAGTTCTAGGTTGTTCTTCCAATCAGATAATACTGGTGGGGCTACTGCAGAATATAAAAAATATTTATCATCCAAATTACAATATACACTTACAAATGAATTATCGGTAGGTAACTACCCATCGTTTGGATTTAGTGTATATGATACTAAAGATATAAAAATGACACCAACTCAAATTAGTGGGTTGAAAAGTGCATACACATCATCAACTACCCAATCTATAACATTCACACCACCATTAAGTGGTGAGTATAGATTTAATTATACATACTTTGCCTCAGGCAGTAGTAAGGCGACGGGTTCTATAGATAACTTTAAAATAGTTTATTCAGGTTCTTTAAGTAAAATGCCAACATCGGCGGCATCTTATTTTAAAAACGAAGGTGGTGGTACTTGGTACACATCATCTTTAAGTAATACAAAATCATCTCAGAAGTTTACTAAGTATATTTCAAACTTAAACTCAGATGTTACTGGTTACGTTAATGATTGGATAAGTGGTTCTCGTCCTAATAATGGATTTATAATAAAAAGACCTGTTACACAAGAAAGTGGTTCTGCAAAGTACGGAACTGCTAGATTCTTTTCTAATGAAAGTCATACTATATATGTTCCTACATTAGAAGTACGATGGTCAGATGTAACATTCAATACAGGTTCATTAACCCCACTAACAGGCAATGATATTATAGTTTATCCAAAGAATTTATCATCTGAGTATAAAGAAAGTTCAAAGGCTAAAATTAGAGTAGTTGGTAGAGAACGATACCCACAAAGAAGTTTTACGGATTCTAATCCATATACTACAATTAAATATCTTCCACAGAATACTTATTACCAAGTAAGAGATGTTGAAACTAATTTAGTGTTGATACCATACGACACAACTTATACAAAAGTAAGTTGTGATTCTACTGGAAACTTTTTTGATTTTTGGTTCAACACATTACAACCTGAAAGATTTTATCAATTTGAATTCAGAGTTGATAGAGATGGTACTCAACAATATTTTGATGGAAACGTATTTAAAGTGGTTAGATAATGGCAACACAGGAACAACAAAAGAAAACTAACAAAGCAATAAGAAACGCGAAAGCGATTGCAAAACAAAATGCAATTCCAGCTAGAATCGGAGTTCAAAAAGGTGAAGGGAAACTTGTGCATGGGAAAGTGCAGAAAGTTAAAGCACCTAAAGATAGAGAAAAGGCTGAAATTAAACGAAACTCATCACAACAGATTATATCTTATACAAGAGATTCAAAATCTGAGTATGGGGTTGTTAAATTAGATGGACTTAGAAACGATTTTGTTAGGAGTGAGTATCACAGAACATTTAAAGATAGACCTACTCAGTTTGTAAGAAATTCAAAAGAAAGTACGGCTGTAATTCAGAACTTAAACTCAATGACATTCGAATCACCAGACGTTGAAATTGATGATAGTGGAGAAGAAGTATTCCAACTACAGTTTTCAGGTGAAATTATAAGAGTTGGTTCTGAAGCAACTACATACTTTTACATTGAGGATGGAAAATTTTATACCGTTGGGGGAT
>Ga0257110_1000231_pt1 | contig 29159 bp, 27 predicted proteins | sample LP_taG_7_FD_190184 | JGI IMG/M metagenome (GOLD analysis project Ga0257110, IMG submission 190184) | Marine microbial communities from Northeast Subartic Pacific Ocean, Canada - LP_J_2015_P26_10m | ecosystem: Environmental > Aquatic > Marine > Oceanic | place: Canada: Northeast Subartic Pacific...
AGAACCAGCACCAGCACCAGAACCAGCACCAGCACCAGCACCAGAACCAGCACCAGAAAAATCCTCGGGTTTTATTGATAATGTAAAAAGCTTGTTTGGAAAAAATGAAAATGATGATAAGGTTGAGGAAGAAGACCAAGATCCGGTAAAAGGTCCTGCTCCGGCACCTGCTCCATTTCAACAACCAAATGTAGAGCCGAATATAGACGATGAGCTTCGTCCAACAACTCCAGTTGCGATACCAATATATGACCGACCATCAGCACCCGTGCCAGAACCAACTCCTCTTAGTATGCCTAATCTTACGAGCGGTCCATCGGTAGGTGTAGACGATAATATTGAGACATTGGGTGAGTCAAGTGTTTTAGAAATAAATAATGGACCGAATAGTTCAAATCAAAGTCCTTATTTTCGAGACAGAAAGATTCCATCTAATGAGACTGTCATAAATATTAAAAGGCCAACAATAGAGGGTCAAGATATTAAATCAACTCGCATGAATATGGATAGAGACCGAGTTTTACAACTAAAGGGTGCGAAAGAAATGATGGACAAAACCCGAGAAAGAAATGCTGTAAAAAATTCAGAAATGTTAGAAAACATGAAGAATGAAGAAAGGGGTCGTAATGACACGATTGCTAAAATGTTAGAAGAAACTGCGGAACAAAAAGCTTCGCAGTTAGATGAGGAGAACAATCTTAATAAGGCTAAAATAGCATCTTTTGAAGATATACAGCAAAAAATTTTAACACGTGATGATCTTCAAGCAAGTAAAACATTGGATAATATGAAAAGAACTACACTTGAAATAAACAGACCGAATAAGTACACTCTCGAGGAAATCACAGATTAATAAGTGTGAAATAGTTAATTAAATAACATAATTCCTTTTGTTGGATTTGTAGGTTTTAAGCGAGTTTTAACAATATCATCATTAAGTTCAATTCGACAACGTTGTACTAATGCATCACAGGTTTGTTTTTTAAGAACAGGATCTTCTATATTAGGACATTGTATTGTTCCATCTTTGCCAATAGGTGGACAAACACTGGATATAGATCTTAAAGCCCGTTCTTCTGTAGTCATACTTTCAATATTTGAATTGTAAAATGTAATTGCGATAATAAATAATGCTAAAAAAAATAGAAGAATAGATATTACCAAATTCATTACTAAGTAAATTAAAAAAATGAACTAATGGGAAGTCATTATATAATGAATAAAATGGGTCTGGAGGATTTAACGTATGACTGTAAAGCAACAATATTTGCAGATGTCGTAGAATATTATGATACATTAGTTGAACAGCAGAAGAGTTCCGGATATGATATTGATGATCCATATTGTGCGAATATTACTTCATTTTGCGGTATAAAACTGTTGGAAGGTTTTGCGAAAAATAGAGAAGAAGCAGAAAAAGAGGTTATTGATAAAGGAGAAAAGTGGGGACCTGCTATAACTAAGTTTTACTATCCAGAAGGGTTTCAAGAATATTCCAATAAGTCTGAAATAAAAAAGAGAGTAAACCAGATAACTAAACTTCATACAAAATTAAAGAATGAACATGACCAAATTGCTCAATATGTTAAAAGCACTTATGAAAAGATACAATCAAAAGAAACCACAAAATATATGAGTTGTGTTTCATGCAAATCTAAAATATCAAAAGGTTATATACATAAATGTATTGGAACAACCGCATATGGCGATGGTTTTATAACATATTACAATAAATGTATCGTATGTAACAATGACTTTATAAAGTCAAAAGAAGAAAAATATAATACACTTAAAGAAGAATACAAGAATGTTTCTCATGTATATGCCGCAGTATTTGGGGGTATGGTTGCTTCATAAGAGTTAATAAATAATCTGTTCAATTTTATCCCTAATTGTCTGGCGTTCAGTACCATCTTGAAATTGAATAGTATAATAAAGTAGTATATCGTCATTATGTATTTTCTTAATAACTGCCATTACTTTTTCACCATCCGCTCTGCGATACATGATTTCCTCTCCTTCGTCCAATTCGTTACTTGCTAAATTTGTAATACCGAGGGAATCTGTAGCATCGAGGGATTGTAATTTTCGATTCCTTATTATTTCTATTTTTTTTGCTTCTTTTTCTGCTGTTTTTTGTGATTCCCTTTCTTTATATAGACGTTCGTGTTCAAGTTGATCTTTCATTTCATTTTCATTTCTTTGTTGGAGTTCTAGCTGTTGTATTTCTGTCTCTTTTTCTTTTCTGTCTCTATTTTTTTCTGCTTGTTTTTCTCTTAAATATTTTTCTTCAGATGTTTCAATGCCTCGAACCCATTGATTGTTTCTTTTAATCCATCTTTCACTTGATTCATTCCCAGTAGATTGTTCAATTATAGGTTCGTTTTGAACTAACTTTAAAGTTTTAAGTTTTTTTACTGGATCTATAATTTTCTTTTGAAGAATATTTTGTTTTGGTTTAATATTCTCTATTTGATTTTGTAGGAGTAACAAATTTTTCTTTTGTGTTTTCCGCTTATTATTTTCTTCAATTTTATTATTATTATTCTTCGCGATGGACTGTATAAGAGAATCTGTCGCATGTTGTTCCCTATTATTTTGTAATTTTTGGTCTTGATGTTCAGTATATACGCTTTCTATTTCACCTCCTTGTGTAGGTTCTTCCTGTTGTATTGTGGTGCTTTTCAGTGACATGCTCTTTTCGAGATGTGTACGAATATCATATTTTAGTCTTAATAAATTTTCGTATTGAGTCGTGTTTTCATCTGCATCTTTTAGATCTTGTTCGATTTCAGCAAGATATTTTTGCATCCATTCCACCGCAAGCGTTTCTTCTGGATATTCAACGATAAGTAAGGATATGGCATCATATACTTCGTTCCATGCTTTTTCTGGTCCGACTTCTGATTTCTGCTTCCAGTATTTTCTCCAGATAGCATAATATTGTTCGTTATCTTTGAAATTCTTTTCGGAAGCAGGTACAAGGATTTCATGGTTATATTTAATCATTTTATTGATACGATTATTTATATCCTCTCGGGCGTCTTTCTTTGCTTGTTCTAGTTTGCTAAGGGTAGTTCTAATTTCATCTTGTTTTTCAGTTTTTACATTTTTGTTTTCCACGTGTTCATCTTGAATACGTTTTTGTTCAGCTTGTTGGGCTAAAAGAAGCATATTTTTAGTTTCTTCTTGTTTGGTTTCTAATTCTTGTTGTTTTTGAATAGCTTTTCTTTCAGCTTCAGCTTGTTCATCTTGAATACGTTTTTGTTCAGCTTGTTGGGCTAAAATAAGCATATTTTTAGCTTCTTCTTGTTTGGTTTCTAATTCTTGTTGTTTTTGAATAGCTTTTCTTTCAGCTTCAGCTTTTTCATCTTGAATACGTTTTTGTTCAGCTTGTTGGGCTAAAAGAAGCATATTTGTAGCTTCTTCTTGTTTAGTTTCTAATTCTTGTTGTTTTTGAATAGCTTTTCTTTCAGCTTCAGCTTGTTCGTCTTGAATGCGTTTTTGTTCAGCTTGTTTGGCTAAAAGAAGCATCTTTTTAGTTTCTTTCTCTTTGGCTTCTAATTCTTGTTGTTTTTGAATAGCTTTTCTTTCAACTTCCACTTGTTCATCTTGAATGCGTTCCTTCTCTTTTTCTTGTAGTATTTTCAATTGTTGTTCGGAATCCTTTTGTGTTTTTTCGTTTTGAATAATTATTTTTTCAAATTCTTCAGATATGGATCGTTCCTCATCTGCCTTCTTTTTTGCCAATTCTAATTCTTTATTTTTTGTATCAAGATCTGCTTCAGTTTTTTCTTTTTCTTGAGCAAGTCTTAATTCTTCTGCTTCAGCATCCTCTTTATTTTGGGTGATCTGTTCTTTCACAGTTTTTTCCTTCATGTGTTTGAGGGATGTTTCCATTTTTTGTAGATTTCCCTCTATAAATTGTATATCCTTCTCTAAAATGGGAGGATTATGTGATATTGAATCTTTAAAATATAAAATTAAGGCTTTGCGCAATATAGGTATAGCTTCTTCATATTTTCCTGTCATATAGAGTTGCTCGCCTTCCGCATATTCTTTTTGACCGTCTCCTTCACCAGAGGTTTGGTCGTCATCCGATTTTACTGTAGCGAGCTCATCAGAATCCCCTAATTGTAATGTGTTATCTTCTGCTGCAAGTCTTGCAAGGCGCATTTCTTCAGATTCATTTTGATTTTCGATTAATGATAGTGCTAAAGCTCTTTGTAGTAATTCATCTTCTTCGTTTTGTTTTGGGATATTACTTTCTTCTTGTTTTGGGATATTACCTTCTTCTTGTTTTGGGATATTACTTTCTTCTTGTTTTGGGATATTACTTTCTTCTAAAATATTATTTTTTATAAAAAGACCACTAATATAGTAAGCTTTCCCTTTGGAACAATGCGGTAGAATAGTTTCCTCTAAACTTACATCTTTTTCTGTGTTACCGCTATCAAAAAATCTCCATTTATTTTTGGTAATCCTGGCATATGCAACAAAATGAAAGGCATCAAATTCTTCATCCTCTGACACGGCTTCTACTTCAGTAATACATTTCCATGTTTTAGTGAAAGAAACACATGTATATCCTTCATTTTTGTTTAAGAATTCACATAATTCTGGTAGAGTGTTAACATATCCGTGTTCTCCAAATAGCTTTTCCCATCCTCTTTGAATATTTGCGTGTCTTAGATTGGGTACGGATCTTCTTTCAAAAAGATTCAAAAATAGTTCGAATATAACTCTTACATCTCCAAATTCTCCGAATTTTGGGAAATCTTGTGGCATAAAATTATATTTCGCTTTAATTAATTTGTATAATTCGTAATAACTATATGCATCCCAACGAGTAGCTGTATTTGGAGGAGTATCCCCAAAATCTCTAAATTCTTTTATTGTATTTGCTAAATCATAAAGGGAATAATCATCTCCATCTTCGTTTTTTTGTAGTTCAAAACTATCATAATCTCTTTGTTCTAATATATTATAAACTTGTTCATGAGCTAAGAAAGCATATAATGCCGAATTCATCCAACAACAGTTTAAATGTAAAAGTTGCGCTTGGGTACCTTGGGTATCTTGTGTAATAACGCCATTATCATTGTCTTGTAAATGAATAGGGAATAATTCTGGTATATTATCATTTAAATCACAAATTCGATTATACATACCTGCATATTGTGTTTTACGTATGCTTTTTCTAGTATTTTTTGCGTATTTGAGACGTTTGCGTGTCTTCATCTATTAATATTATGACGATTTAATAATTATTTAGAAAGTAACCATTCTCGAACATGACCCGGAACTGGAACGTTTTCGCGAACTATAGGAAATATAGATATTATATCGGAACGAATATTTTTGATATAATCCAGAACATAAGGTTCCCCACTTAACATTGCTCTGGATGGTTTGTAGGAAGTGTCGATATCAACAACTAATAGTTTACCATTTTCAGATAGATTTTCTCTTGCATTTTTTAAAATTTTAAGACGACCCTGCTGCGGTATTTCATGAAAAGCAAACATAATTGTAATGAGATCAACCGAATTTGGTAATTTTACATTTTCTACATCTCCCCAAATAAAACTGGCATTTGCACTTGAACATCTACGTGCAACCTCTAACATTTCATTAGAAGTATCTATAGCAACAATTTGTACATTTTTATATTTTTTGCTTAAAGAATCAGTGGACATACCCGTACCACAACACCAATCAGAAACGGTTTTTACATCATCTTTTAAATTATCAACAATAATATCGCGAATGTCTTCACCACTATATGCAGCGATGTCAATTAATTTTGTAATGGGTCTTGCAAGATTTGCATGCATTTTACCACCAAATCCAACATTACCAAAGTTATGTATTCTTGGATCATATGGATATTTGTAAGGCATTATCACACTATTTCCTCCAAATATACAACAAATGCCCACAAAAAAAATTGAAAATTGTTTAAAAATATTCATGCTATGTTTATATAATATAAGTTTATTTCTTATTTTATTCATGAATGTTTTAATTGCATCCAGATTGTGGACGATTATGACTGTCTTCATTGTCCGAATCTTCGGTTCGACTATTGTTGACTTGTGACGCTGTATTGTATTTTGGATTAATATCCATTTCATAAATTTCTTTAACTGTACTTACATCTAATTCAGTATTAAAGTATCTAAAATTTGACATATATGCTTTTATTGGTTGTCCTTGTAGCCACTTGAATGGGAGAGTAACCTGTGTATTTGGTTCTATAACATTACCATTAAATACTTTTGTTACACCAAGTTTACCATCAATGTAAGCATCTACACGATTTTGAGTAAGTACAATCGCAATATGGAAATATTTGGCGATTGGGAAATATTTCAAAGAAAGCCGTTGTGATTTTCTAAATTTTAATTTATTATGGGGTAATACTGTATTATTTGCAGCTTGAGCTGTACAACTTTCTATGTTATTGTCATTTTGTGGATCAAAAAGTTTTGTATTAACATCGATAATTATATCATTTTTATGCGCATCAATAGCTATACTAACTATATCGTTTATTTCAAGGAAACCAAACGAACCAGTTCCATGAGTGAATATTTCTCTAAAATGGATATCCTTATCATGTAACCATTCTTCGATATCAATATTCATTGTGTAAGAAACTCCTGGTAATTCCCCCCCGATAGTTGTTAATATACCATCTTGTTTTGTTTCTGTATCGTCGAATTTTTTCTTTTCTTTAACCCACAACTCTAATGATGCCATCTTAGCGATCTTCTGTTTTTGTTTTTTGCTTGATGATCTGAGTAAAACTAAAATTACTATTAAAACAGATACAATAGCTACAGCTAATATTTTAGTATAATGTTCCATTACATATATTTATATTAAAATTTGATTAGTTCACAAAAAAAATTAAAAATACGAATAAGAAGAAACACATAAGTTATAATAAACGATGAGCAATGAGATAGATGTAATAGTAAAAAGATGGAAGGAAATACCCGTAATCGGTGCGCAGGTTTTTATGACAAATTTTCCTTATTTGGTTTCACCATGGGATCATTGGAATAAGGTGGTAGATATACTTACCGATCGTGATGAAAAAGAGAATAAAATTGAGGATATTGATGAAAAAGATAGTATTAATGAAGAAACATATGATACTGTGAATAAAGAAACAATATCGGTAATAACCGATCGGGCACAACAAGGGGAAGAAATAACTGAAGAGAACGATGGATATAGAACCGATAACTCTGAAATGAAAGAGTTTACGAATGATTCTAAATCAGTAGATTGGGAACAAAGTGATAATGAGTTATAATTGATTATTATGCTGTGTAATTATCTATAGGTGAGAAAGGATGCGGAAAATGTGTTGATATATCTTCCATTCGATCGGTTGAAGTTGGATCTCTCCACGATTGAGGAGAATCTACAAAATTATTAGTTGGAAAAAATGTTCCAGCAATGTTGTCTATGGACATATTATTTTCATATTTATCATATATTTTATCTTCATCTGAAGGTTCTTTTATTTGTTCCTCATCACTCTTGTCTGTAGTGTCTGGTGACTTTAAGAAGGTACTGGATATAGAGGAACTATTATCTATATTATCTCCAAAATATATTTTGTTCTTAAGGCGATTATCGTGTAAATTAAAACTTTTTTTAAGATTAATATCCAAGATGTTATCATAAATTATTCGCGATGATCCCATTGCTTCATGATTCCAATTTCTTTTCCCTCTCATAAATGCGACGGCAGTACGAACAGAAAGATATAGTTTTTGATAGAATCTTGTGGCGCTCGACCAAATTAAACCTTGATTAGATATAAAATCGAGATTTATTCTATCGTAGAAAATGTTATTCGTAGTAAATCTATGTAAGTCATAAAAATACAGAAAATCACGGTCATCTTGGACTGGATGTGTTTCTATTAAACTACTCAATTTTCTACCAGATAATGCATCCGAATCACTATCTTGTGGGTCAATAATACCAGTAATAATTTTATATACCAGAGATGGTGGTGGTACATTTTTTTTAAGCATTCTAGCAAGTCGATGGTTTTTAACTGGTAAAAAACCTCCGACATTTTCGTCTAATATACCCGACCAATCAAAATCAAACATTCGAATATCACCGTTTAGATTACATAAAACATTATCTGCCTTTAGATCTCCATGATAAAATGATACGATCTCAGATAAATCCTTAAGCGTAATTGTCAAATTTTCATATATTTTCAACATAAAATTCTCTCTTTCATTAGGAAGTGTAACATTATAATAATTCTGAAGAGTGTTATAGTTCTTATCCCATTCAGTCAAGAAATATATAGCTTTGTTGCCATCTATATACCATTCTTCTTCACTTGATTGTACACTAATTCTTTGTTCTTCAGTGATTTCAATATAATCGGAAATATCTAATAATATTGAACCAATATTTTCGATATCTATAGTAATTGTATCTTCATCATGATCATTTATTTCAGTTGTCCGTAAATCTGTTATATTGTCATGAACATTAAAATCGGATTGATTTGATGATGGGGATACTGTTGGGGTTGGATTATAATATTTAACAACGTTTTCAACGTCCCATTTCTTATTGGGTGAATTATATAGTGACTGATAAATCATAATTTCTCTACGATATGGTGTATAAAAGTGTTTATCAACACTTAATTTAATGGCAAATGACATTGATGTACCATTTTTTGGATATAATCTAAGTGCAATTATTTCTCTTCTTGAATCATTGCTCATAATCCAAGATTCATGATCTTCTATGTTAGCCTTATTATCAGTTATTTCCGAATATATCGCATTATCGTTAGATGGTAGAATAAAAGCAGCTGCCGCATGTGTGTGTTTTGTGCCACCCTTTTGTTCAGGAGTATCATTTTGTAGAGTATTTAATTCGAAGAAATTATCTTCAAAAATCAAAGAGCCATAGAAGATATATAATAGTAATGAGAGTTTATCAAGAATTGAATCAATTCCACCTCCATTAACCAGACCAAGTGGTCTTCTAATCCGACTATTTATATTATCAGATATATCTTTAGTAACGTGTATATTTGAGGTATCTTTGGTTAAAGGTATATCTGAGATATCGCTTATCAAATTCTTAAGTTTATATGTATTTTTTTTTGTAAATCCCTTAATTAAGATAATTAACTCCTGTATATTGCCACCAGGATATTCCGAACTTATAATCAATTCAGAATTATCCTCTATAATTCTGAATTTTTTTAGTAATGATTTAGTACTTATTGGTATTACCTGATAATCTCTTAAGATGATTGTAAGAGCAATATTACCGGACATATCTTAGAATACATTTTATTATATATATAATTATTATATAATGTCGAATCTTGGAAATCAGGATGGTTCTTCAAATTTAAAAGAAAGGTTACAAAAACTTGAACAAGAATGTGCCGCTTTGAAAGCTAACGCTGGAAAAAGAGTACTTTATTCGGATTCATTTATATTAGATGATGGTATGTACAAATCTTTATCAGAAGGATTAGAAGCTAATTTTGAACCAAGTGCATCTACAGATGATGGAGCTATAAAGGTTTATTCCATCAGAACTCCATCCGAATGGGATAAATTTAGTCCAGAAAGTAAGGATGTATTACAAAAGTATCTTGCAAAAGGTACATTTGAGAAGATGCATGGACCAGAACCAAGAAAGTGGAGATCAAGAGTTTCTGCAGATGAATTTCCATTAACAATTAAATTAGATGTAGATGACCAACATCTTACTCTCATCACATACTTGAGACATCAAAAGATGGGTGTTAGTGTAACTAGCACTAAGGATCAACGTGCTTCGGAACGCAAGAGAGCCAGACGAGGGGCTGATGTAGAAGAGGAGAATAAAGGAGATGATGAAGATGCTCTTGAAGATATGATGTCCAACATGTCTGCGAGTATGGATGTGGGCGGTGGTAAAAAACAAAAAACCAGAAAAAAGAATAAAAGGTTATTGAGAAAAACTTCAAAAAAATAAAAAAATGATTATTTTTATAGCTTAGACAGTAATATTGAGTATATTTAAATTGTCAAATCATATAATAAACGTTATACACGAATGTGTTCTAACGCATTGTATGTGTTTGACAGTACGTTTGGTTCAGATGTAGTTAATCTTATGAAGGAGTTTACTCCGCATCCATTTACTGAATCTCGTGAAATGGGAGATGATCTCCTATTACGCGAGTTGTGTAGTATGTATGATAACTTTTGTGTAAATACACAAAAGAGGGTTAAAAAATTGAATATTAGTATGAATAGTTGTAGGGATTTTGAATTCCGACAAGACATTCAAGAGTCGATTGCTGATTTATATTATGATATGAATTGTGTAACTGACTATCAACTAATGAAGTTTCAACCTCGAGTTTGTACCGAACGATTTCTTAAGGATTGTCTAAACGATTCTTAATAAAATGATATTAGCCAACACAATTTAAAAATAAATTGTGGGGGTGGAGTCAATATACAGTATTTATACTGAGGTACCAAAAGGTGCGTATAAATAAAGGACAAATCGTCCTAATTTATCAGCGTAATATCGGTGACCCTCGACTGCTCTCTATAATTCAAACACGGATTTGAGTATAGAGAGCCTAAATACTTTGACAGTGGAGACATATGGACAAGGTCGGCTTTTCGGACTTATTGGTAAAATCCAGTAAGTTCGTCGCAGCATGGACGCTTATGTCGGGGTTTGGTTAATATCAAATTTCATACACATAAACATTTGACTGGGCGGGGTTTCCCGTAACCAGTGAATGTAGTGTTTGAATATAATTTATTCATTTATTTTTTTAGGTAACAACTTCTCCGACAAGTTTATTATCTTTTAGTAATTGACCATTTTTTAGAATATAAATGGCTCCTTTTTTTGTCTTAATTGTAATTTCTTTTTCCTCCTTATGGTGTAATTCATCGTGAGACTCGGCGCATACAACGTCATCCGTTTGTGTTTGTTCAGATACAAGTTCCGTTAATGAATCTAATTTTGAATTTAATCTTTCATTTGTTCGTGTAAGAGATTCAATTTTGTTTTGTAGGTGAATATTTTTTTTTTCAAACTCTTCTGCCGAATTTTTCCAGCGAGTAGCATAAGAAACCTTTAAGAAATCTTCCATTTCGTTTTGTTGTTTTTGTTTTAAATGATTTAATACTTGAATTTGTTGATCTTTTTCCTTTATAATATTATCGTGATTTGAAATCTGTTTATTAGTTCTATCTTCATAATTTTTAATTGAAGATAATATACTGTTAAATAGGGTAGAGATGTGTGATTCCATCTCAGTACTTTATATATTTTCTCATAGAATGTGTTTAAATCATATTCTTGTGTATGAATGAATAAGATTACTATATTTATATATAGCTCTATAATATGAATAAATCACAAGAAGGTGGAGTAATATCTGTATACGATGAAAATGACCAAGATGATTTTAAATGCCCAATAACTTTGGAAGTTATGGAAGAACCCACTTTGGCGGAGGATGGTTTTTCATATGAAAGAGAAAATATTAAGGATTGGATTAAAATAAAAAACGACCGTGGCGAACCCATAACTTCTCCTAAAACAGGAGAAGTTATGGGAGATAATCTTGTTCTGAATACAACTCTTAAAAATATAATACAGAATACCCGTTTTGATAGAGAACCAACAACAGATACTAATACTCAAACCGAAGAAAAGGTAGTTGATTCAATTCAAGTACAAACTGAAGATATTGAACAAGTGGATGCGAAAGAAGATATTGAACAAGTGGATGCGAAAGAAGATATTGAACAAGTGGATGTGAAAGAAGATATTGAACAAGTGGATGCGAAAGAAGATATTGAAACTGAATTTAATAAAATGATTCCAGAACAACTGGACAAGAAATTCGAGGGTTTGAATATTAATCCTCATCCTTCTCCAATGAAGACACGTAAACTTAGGAAAAAGCATCAAGAAAAGAATCGTAAGCTACGTAAGCTACGACGCCATCAAGCACAGAATTTGGAGGTAGGCAATATGTCACAAGAAGATATCAATGTAGGGCATACAATTTTACCTGATTTATATTCTTGGAATAAGCTTATGAAAATTAGCGAATTAAAAGAAGATGGAGAATTACCGTCTCCTTTGACGGCTGATATTATCTGTGATTTTTACATAGAAGATGCTCAGGCGGCGGTGAATAAATTAAGAAGTGATAAGGGATTTGAATATGGACAAAATAAAACAATAAACTTAATTGGAGAAAAGGCGGCACAATTAAAACAGCTGACTACCGACAATGATGGGATTATACATAAAGATACAGTGTTGAATGGTCTTGGTCTTGGTTTTTTATCAGGAACACAATTAACTAATACAATTGCAGCGATTAGAGAGGCACATAGAAAAAATATATCTGAAGAGATATCGTTTTATAAAGATGGAACACACCTAAGAGAGATTTTCGAAGGTATGTTTGACTTATTCGTGTATAATCCTGGTTATCATATAACCCAAAAATATTACAGATATATAATTAAAAGGGTTTTTACACTAACATCTGGATTAAATATGCCAAAATGGAATTTTGATATGGTAATAAGGGGTTTAAGAATTGGTTCTATATCGTCTGCGGCATTTATATTGGCATACATTGTACGATTATCGAGATTTAAAGATGATTCAGAGGGTTTAGAAAGGGAAATGAAGCAAATATATTCTGAAACGGGTAAAGTGCTTGAATTTTTAAAAAAAGATACGATAGAGTTGTCGGAGTTAAAAGTACAAAAAGATCGTATTGGACTACAAAAACTTGTTTCAGACCAGTACTCAATAATAGAAGAGCAAGCAAAACGATTGAGTATACAAACAAAGATACATGAGTTGGAAAGAGAGAAGGGATCAAATGTTAGTCCTATACGTGGGTTTAAAGAAATGAATTCCAGATTTAACGATGATCTGGAATGGTTCGAGAGATATCAAGAAAAAGTTGGAAAGCTTCTAGAAAAACTGGATAGTTCTTCATTAAATTCAGACGAGAGTGCTTGGGTTAAAAAACAATTAGAAATAGGGAGGTCATATGATTATAAAAGAATTGTTGTTGAATCTCAAAATGGCAATATGGATATAAATTTACCTATCAAATATATAAGATCTGCGAATATTGACTCAGAACAACGGTGGGCTGAGGGGTCTACTTCTTTTTTTGAAGGTGAAGAAGAGTCTAAAGTTTAGGATAAATCTGGAACATGTTTTTCAATTTGTCGAAAAGTTTCCATGTGTTTGCTTGAGAAGTCCTTATATTTAGAATATTCTTCTTCGGAAAGATTATCAAAGTCTTTTGATAATTTTTCATATGAATATTCTAAATTATACATTTTTTCTTCCGTCATGATTCTTTCTATACCGGAATATTCGGTTTTACCTAAATAATCACAACCTTTTCGGAACATACCTATAAAATAATTTGATTCAGGACTTTCACCAGATTCGGTAGGAAGGGCTATATCCATTTGTTCTTTTGTAAGTTTTTTGAAAATGAATAGACATGTTTCGTTTTCTTCAGAATCTCGAAATACATATATTCCTTCGGTTATTGGAGTATTTATGTGAGTTTTTGTTTCTATACTTTGCTCCATGATATGTATATATAATATTGTGTTTAATAAAATATTTACAAACAATAATAGAATGGAGAAAGAAACGAATGATGAATATGAAAACTATATTGAAGAAACCGACAAAATCCAAGAATTATTATCTCATTTGCGTATGGGTGATACGAAAAAGTATAAAAAAAATCTTGAGAACGAAGCGACACAGGAGTTCACTGATCCGTTAACGGACAAGCAATCCAATCAAAACTTGGCTAAAAACACCGAAAATAGTAAAAAATTCTCGCTATTTCTAAAAGAAATAGAAGATATACATATTGATAAACAAGCAACCCCGATTCGTCAAAATGACTTTGAAGATATATATGGAAGGAGTAGAAATTCATTTCAACCGATTATTATTGAAGGTAAGGATGATATATATATAAAGGGTTTTGTGGTATTACCCTGGGAAGAAATAAAGGGGGTTCGTGGACAAGGAATTAAAAGTGAAATATATAGGGGGCGAAATATGTTGGATGAAGTGCTCCAAGATGAATATGAAGGGAATGATACAGAAATTGAAAATTTTTATTCAGATGAAAACTCAAATTGGTCATTTGATGCATCTGAAAAGGAGATAGAACGTTTAAGTACAATGAGTCCACTTATAAAAGAAATATCGGATAATATAACCGAGAATGAAGAAAGGGAGTCTATTCGATTAGATAAAAGAGAAGAAAGACTTGTTTCTCCAGATGGACGTTCACATTCCGAGCATAATAAAGTGGGTATGAACTTTGGGGGGTGGCGTTTAAAAAAAGGTAAAGTTCGTTTATAAATACCATATTTTTTTTAGAATTAGACTAAAAGAATGAAACAGGTTATATTGATAACCTTATCCGGTTATACAGATTACAATGTATCGCTAATCGAGCAAATAAAGAAAACATCTGATATAGATGTTATATTAGCATGGGATAAAAAGGGTATAAATATTGAGATGAAAGAAGATGAATTGAATATAATAAATTGCTGTGATGAACTATTTAAGGTATATGGAGAGAAGGTAAGAAATTTTAATGGTAGATGGGAAGATAATCCTGCCAAATTAGGTGTATTACATTGGTTTTCACAAAATGAAAAATATGATTTTATGTGGGTATTTGAAGATGATGTGTATGTAAAAAATTGTAAAGAGTTCATAGATTCTTATTCAAATCAGAATACCGATATAATTTGTAAACATGATTCTAAATTGCCTTTTTGGTATCCAGGATATAGAGTCGGTGATAAAAATTTACTGAGTAGAGATAAAGATTTTGTGTATTCACATCTATATATAGTAAGATATTCCAAAAAAGCATGTAAAAATATCATAAATGAGATAGTGGAATCGGATGAAACGAATCATCACGAATTATGGATTCCCTATGTAACCTTTAATAAGGAATTATCGCATTCGAATTTATTATCAAAGCATTTATCTGGTTTAAGAACGAATCCGACATCTAATACTAAAGATTCTTTTTCAAAGATATCTCATGAAATATGCCACCCATATAAACGCAAACTTGTACAAAGCAATTGAAAATGAATGTAATAATTGGATTGAACATATGTTTTTTTAGGTATCCGTGTTGAGTGGTAACATTATATTGGCGATTTCTGTAGTAATGTCTGACACCATTTCCGGAAATGACTGCAATATTAGAATATCCGTGCCATAATGCGAATCTTTCAGCATCTTTTAGTAATTTTGTACCGAATCCCTTATGTTGAGAGCCTTTAGATTGTCCAACGCCACTTAAATCACCATATACATGTAGTTCCCGTATTAATGCTGTATTTTTGAGTTCTGAAAAGGTTTGAATATTAGAATTTCTCCATGGTATTCTGAGTCTAATAAATCCATATAGAGTTTTTTCGTCATTAGTTTCATAACTAATGAAAATTTCCGTTCCATGACTTGATTCATATGTACGAATTTTTCTATATGGGTCTGTTATCTGTTTATCTTTTACTTCTCTGCAGCGAATACACTTACAATTAGAAATTTTAGACAAAGATTGTCTCATATTTGGGTTAGAGCATCCTCCTTCGATATAACTTAATGGAATATCTCGAATGACTCTATTTAATCTGATCCAAGGGTGCATTCGGGATTTAACATATATGAGAACTTCTTTCAATTTTTCGTCAGAATATGGTTTATACTTACCACTTTTATACATATTTTCATAAACCGACCAAGGAACAACCGAAACAGGATATAGTTTAATCTGGTCTGCTTGTAACATGGGATTATAAAGTACATCTTCCAACATTTGTATATCCTTTCTAGGATTACTACCATATAGGTTAGGCATTAGATGTATATCTAATTTGAAACAATTGTGTTTTAAGAGTGCAATAGCATCTATAGTATGTTTAATAGAATGTCCGCGATTAGACATTTTTAATATTTTGTCATCAGTGTGTTGTAAACCCATTTGTACTCTTGTACAACCGAATGAGCGAAATTTAGCAATTTCTTGCAAAGTGATTGTATCTGGTCTCGTTTCTAATGTTAATCCAATAATGCGAATTTGAGTAGATTCGTTTAAAAGCAGTTCTGTTTCAAGAGGGAATCGTTCACTACGATTAGAATTGATAGCTGTATTGGCAGCATAATATATGTCCCGTACGAATTCTTTTTGATATTCATCGGGATATTCGCTGAAAGTGCCACCTAATACAAGTACTTCCAGTTTATCAATTGTATGTCCCATGCGTAAGTATTGGGAGATACGCAAATTGACTTGTGAAACACAATCATAACTGACCGAACATGCTCTGGCAACACCAGGTTCTTCTGCTAAATATGAACGAGGTTGTGCGATCCACCCATTTTCTTCCCTTGCTGGCTCACTTGGACAGAAATAACAATTATGTTTACACGAAAACATTTGTTTTTTTCTCTCACCTGTTTTTGAGTCAGTATATTCTGGAAAAGCGTGTGTAAATACCGTTACAACTAAAACACCCGATTGACTTCGCATAGCACGTTTCAATATGATCTTGTAAAACAAAGGTTGATTGATTTGTAATCTTTTATAACTTGCAACAATATCAACTTTACGTAAAGTAAATTTGTTAATTTTTTGGAATTCTCTCATTTTTTTTTCAAGAATCTTCCAAGTAGTTATATTTACATTTTCATTAACAAACTCATCGATAATTGGACGAAGTTTGATGTCATCATATGCGATAGCATGGAGTTTATCAAAGCACAACAAGTCTTCAATATCGTGTGAGTTTTTTGTACAAGACATTTTAAGTTGTATTATTGACTTTTGTAATACTGTATAGACTTACAATCATTTTTAGATAAAAATGATTATTACATAAATGAAATGTATTATATAAGATATAATGGATGATGCTAATCTTCGTTCGATTTGTAGAACAACACAATCATCAAAACGTATTGGATTTACTTCATCAGAATTTCAAGAAAATTTAGATGGAGATTTTAAAAGTTCTGTTGATGAAATGTCTATAGAAAAAATCAAATCGGATATAGAAGGTCGTTGTATTGGGGCAGGATATGTAATTCCGAATACAATAAAATTGATAAACCGGGGTGGCATAAGTTTTCCACATGAAGCATTACAATTACATTATTCTATTCAGGTGTCTTACGAATATACACTTTGTAATCCAAATCCTGGTTCTATTTTAACATGTAAAGTTGTTACAAAGAATAAGATTGGTGTTCTTGGTCGTTTAAACAGTGATAAATCTCCATTGGTTATCCTGATACCACGCGATTTATGTGATACAAAAGAAAAAATGAATATATTGTTAAATTCAAAAAAGGGGGATGATATACAGGTTATAGTAGTTGGTAAAAAATTTGAACAAAATGACAAGAAGATAACAGTAGTTGCCGAAGTTGTCCTATGATTTATAAAGTATCTGTAGTAGTAGCGATTCTTACTGAGTTTTTTGTGTAAAGGGGATAAGAATATGCAGATAAAAGATATATAATATAATATACAAAAATGTCTAATTGTGAATTAAAAGTTGATAATAGTGATTCTAAAATGAAGAGGTATACTTTATTTCCGATACAGCATGCAGAAGTTTGGAAAATGTATAAAAAGCATGTTGCTGCTTTTTGGACTGCTGAAGAAATAGATCTTGGGAAAGATGGGGTAGATTGGGAAAAATTAAGCAAAGATGAGAAACATTTTATTTCAATGGTATTGGCATTTTTTGCTGGTAGTGACGGGATTGTACTTGAAAATTTGGTAGAACGTTTTATGTGTGATATTGATATTCCCGAAGTAAGGGCGTTTTATTCGTTTCAAATGGCAGCCGAGGTAATTCATAGTGAAACATATTCTCTTTTAATTGATACTTTAATTAAGGATTATAAGACAAAATCTCTTCTGTTTAATGCCATAAATAATTTTGAGTGTATTAATAAAAAAGCAGTTTGGGCAACAAAGTGGATAACAGATGAAAAGTCTGATTTTGCGGAACGGTTGGTTGCATTTGCCGCAGTTGAGGGCATATTTTTTTCAGGGGCATTTTGTTCAATTTTTTGGTTAAAAAAGCGAGGTCTTATGCCAGGTTTGTGTTTAAGTAATGAATTTATTAGTCGCGATGAAGGACTACACACAGAGTTTGCGATTCTTGTTTATCACCAATTTGCGAAGAAGCTCGACTCGAGTATTATAGTTAAAATAATAACGGAGGCAGTAATAATTGAGAAGGAATTTATTTTAGAAGCATTGCCTTGTAATCTAATTGGAATGAATTCTAGGTCCATGTCCGATTATATAGAGTTTGTTGCAGACAGGTTACTTGTACAATTGGGGTGTAAAAAAGTGTACAATAAAAAGAACCCCTTTGTTTTCATGGAAATGATTAGCATGGAAGGAAAGACCAATTTTTTTGAAAAGAGAGTATCTGAATATTCTAAAGCAGGCATCAGTGCTTCTAATACAGATATACATTCAAATATGAAATCTTTCAGTGTTAACGCAGAATTTTAAAATAGACAATATAAAACCACCCTATTTTTTAAATAAGGGTTTTGATAAATAGTTGATTCTTATTATGGTTGCCGAAAACATGGGAATAAGAATGATCCAGAATAAATTTCGTCAAAGACTGGTACGAACCAAAACTCTGGATATGAGAGTACACAGATCTAATGAAATATGTGTATCTATTTTAAATAACGTTGATAGTAATTTTCATTATAAAAAAATAAGCACTACTTCATATCATCTATACACTTCAAAATTAATAAAAATTCAAAAAGAGTTAAGTGAATCAATTGTTGGTAGATTAACCAGAAAGTATCTAAATATAACAAGGGTAGAGTTAAAAATTACAGAACTATTAACATATATTACTTGTTCAGATTTACGGATTCTTCTAAATTGGATTATGAATACTGGTGGAGTTGGTTTAACCGATTCACCCAAAACGGTTAGTTTTACAGAAAAGTTTGATTTTATAGAGAGCGTTTTTATACCAATACGTTATGAAAAAAGTATAGATGATATAATCACCGTAGAGTGTCCCGAAGATCAGATTATGATTGATGCATCTGAAGAGCAAACGAGAATAATAATTTATGATTTCATAGATGATATACAATATAATATTTATGGGAACTTTAAGAAAGATTCTATAAATTTGCGCAAATTGTATACATTTTACAATGAGAAATATGATCTGATTATTGAAAATATATCAGGTCTTCATATACCTCCCGAATTCAAAAATGGTTATCTGGAACAGATGAGAATTGATGATATTGTGGGTAAGGAAATTACAGTTATTATGAGTACTATATCAATGGCATATAGTAATGCAAAAGAATACAAGTGTATGCCTTTGAATATATTGGTTGCCCATTTCATGAATGGTAATATTGAATCTAAAGCATATATGCTAACGTTACTACTTCTCTTTGAGACGAATACAAGATATGTGGCAACAGTATTATTTGATTTTCTAATGAATAGCGAAAACTCATCCGCAACAGTACACGAAATATATTGTAATATGCATTGGACTATACAGAAAAATTTTGAATATTCCTATAAGAATACTATAGAAAAAATCAAAAGCATGGAAGTTTCCACGGATAAAATTCCTTACGACAAACGTTTATTGATATCAAGTGCACCGGAAGAAGCTAAAGCAAAAGCGGTTGATAAACTGAAGAGTGTAAATTCATCTGAAGGCGGTGGTAAAGCACAACAATGGTTGGATGGATTTTTAAAAATTCCATTTGGAAAGTACAAAACCCATTCAGTTATTGATGAATTGGATGTATTCAAATATAAACTTTCGATTCTCAAAAATAGAATGTCATTAGTAAAAAGATATGAAGACTTATGTTTCGATGTAACATATACATCTCATAATGTATCCACATTTGTATCTAAAATTATGGAAATTAACAAAGATGTTAAATTAGAAGCTCTTGATATAACTATATTAGAATATGTACTTGATAACCAAAGTAATTCTGATTCAGATGATTCAAGCCTTAATGATTCAAATTCGAGTGACTCATCTATCAATAAACTTACAAGTATCAAAGATATAAATCCATGTTCTTCATCCACTTCTCCATTCGGTCGGAGAAAACAAATAACTGATGATAGTGATAGTTCATTCGATGAAAAAATTACACTTATTAATGGCACTTTACAAAGAAGACGTAGTTATAGACCCGTTTCAACGGGTGTATTCGATGAAAATAAATCTGATTCCAATTTAGAAAAACCAAATACATCTTTCTTTTCAGAAAAATCTTTATTTATAGAACTAAAAGAACTATGTAATGAATGGAAAATATATGAGAATCAGAAGAGAGTTTATATTGCAAGTGTTAAAGAAAAATTAGATGATGCTTGTTTTGGTCATAATGATGCTAAGCTAGAGATACAAAGATTAGTTGGACAATGGATTAATGGAAGTACGGATGGAACCGTTATTGGAATACAGGGACCACCTGGTAATGGTAAAACAACCCTTGCCAAAATGGGAATGTCAAAATGTTTATTAGATACAGACGGAAAATCAAGACCATTTGCCATGTTAACACTTGGTGGTAGCTCTAATGCTTCTACTTTAGTTGGTCATAATTTTACTTATGTCGGCTCAACATGGGGTAGAATTGTTGATATTCTAATTGAAAAGAATTGTATGAATCCAATTATATATATAGATGAAGTTGACAAAATTAGTCGCACAGAACATGGAAGAGAAATAACCGGAATTTTGACACATCTTACCGATTCAACGCAAAACGATCACTTTGAAGATAGATATTTTTCAGGTATACCTTTTGATCTATCAAAAGCTATTATAATAATGTCTTTTAATGACCCATCTTTAATTGACCCTATCTTAAGAGACCGAATGCATATGATCGAAACAAATCCTTTATCAACATCTGACAAGCTTCATATTATTGATAGCTATGTTATGCCTTCAATACTTGAGACGGTCGGTTTCAGCAAAGATGATATTATAATAGATAACGAGACTTCAACATTTCTTATTGAATCTTTTACGTATGAAGCAGGAGTTCGTAAGCTTAAAGAACTATTATATGAAATTATTAGAGAAATTAACTTACGTACAATAATTGGGTCTGAAAAACAAGAATTGCCATTTAAAATATCTAAAAACGTTGTTAATGATATATTAAGAAAAAAACATAAGATTCGTATAAAATCCATTCATTCAGAACCTAAAATTGGTCTAATAAATGGTTTATACGCTACTACGGCAGGTATTGGTGGACTAACAACAATAGAAGTATTCAGAGCATATAGTAAAACCTTCTTAGAACTTATACTTACTGGAAGTCAAGGCGATGTAATGAAAGAAAGTATAAAATGTGCTAAAACTATCGCTTGGAATTTGATTCCACATGATTTTAAAGAACAATTTAACAATTCATCTGAAAAAGAAAAAGAAGATACGTCAAATGTTTTTGCTCTTCATGTTCATACTCCAGAATGTGGCACTCCAAAAGATGGACCATCTGCCGGCGCCGCTATTACACTCGCCATTCTATCACAATTAACAAGTATACCTATTCAAAATAATGTTGCGATGACAGGAGAAATTGATCTTAATGGCAACGTTACAGCAATTGGTGGACTACAATCTAAAATTCAAGGCGCATTAAGAGCAGGTATTAAAAAGGTTTTGATACCATTTGATAATAAACAAGATCTGGATGATATTATCCGCGATGAACGTATCATTGAAATCACAGATACTAACGTTGACTTTACAGTTATAACTGTAGAAAATATACACGATATGTTACCACATGTTTTAGTAGAAAATAACATAAAATTTATTAACTATACCTGAACATAAACAATTATTAATGGCTTATGAAATACCTATTGCTACATCTACATCTTATATAAACAATAATCACCCCATTAGCACTACTATTTCTATAATTAATATTGAAAATAATCCTCTATTAGTTAACAATGCTATTCCAATTCATATTGCGGAAGCACATATTATTCCAGATATAATACCTCCGCATATAATTTTGAGAATGAATATAGAACTTAATTTATTAAGAAAATTCTTATTTATAGATGGGGTTTTTTCCCTAACATATTTCATATTCTATTCCAAAGTATATGGTTTGTTTTCAATTATTATATCTATTTATGGCAACATTGTAATTCGACTTAAAAGTTCTGTAAAAATAAGAAGATTCTTATTAAATTTGCTTATAATTTTAATTATATTCGGGTTTATATGCCGAACATGGTATTGTATCATGTATATAACCAAAAAACACATACTCTATAAATTTTTTGATACAATCGGTTTATTGGGATTATATATTTGGTCGCTAACGTGTAACGTATGTATATTTATTGTATTATCCAATAGTACACTTATGTATTACAACGAACTAATCCATCTTACTGATTTAATTAATCTTGATTCGCCTGCTTGAGCTTGACCCCTCTTATAAATGGTTTTATCACTGACTTTACCCATCTCCGATTGTAAGGTTTTCTCCGATGTTTGAAGGACTCTTTTGTAATAGTATTTAAACACAATACGAAAATCATAATGATTATTGAAATTATTGCCTTTCTCATATACTATCTAAATAGTATAAAAATGATACACAATGTCTTTAATATATATAGAGAACAATGAGTAAATTTATTGGTATCGTAATGTCTATATTTAATAGCAACGCATTGAATCTATATATCCAACCTTACAAGTTAGTTCCAAATGAATATTATATTTATAATGATATTGAACCCGATTCAGACTTAAGAAAATCTATCTCAAAAAAACATATGACCGAACAGGAATATAAAGAGGTATGCGATGATTTAAAAAAATATTATGAAGACTTGGGGGAAGATTATTCTAATTTAAGACAAAATTTGCATATCAAAAACTCATATGTGAATACACTGTAATGCTAATAAGTATAAATAATTCAGAAGAATCATATAATATTCTTTTTCTCTTCTACTTCTTTTTTTACTAATTCGGTAGCTTTGTCAGAGGTGGATTCTAATGTTTTGAACTCTGCATAGTAAAAGAATATACCAATTAATATACCCAGAAATAATCCGATTCCAACATGTAGCATCTCTTTATAAATTATATCTCCATTAAATAGAGAAATTGACAGTAAAACTGCGAGAATCATACCCATTACACCCGTTGATAACATTGATCCCGGTTTCTCAAGCATTATATTTTCCATAAACAAGTATCCAACTACATATCCAAGAGCCAATCCATGAAAGGATAGACTATTGCTTGTGAAATGTTCTCCAGAATTTGATGTAAATAAAATCCCAACTATAACCGTAAATATCGCTCCAAACAAATATATACCGCGACTTGCCGTAGGTGATAAGAAAAATAGAGCCAGTGGTATTACTAATATAGCGGTCGGTAAACTCTTCACAAAATATTCATAATTATCACCATATTGGTTTATTATTGATCTTAACATGGTCACAATTCTTGACTTTGGTGATATGTTTACTGGTTCTGCTTCTAGAATTAAATCTGGTATACTCAGATCAGACATTATATATTCATAACATTTTTTTATATGATTCTATATACTGGCTGAAGAAGAATGATTTGATGATAAATCTGTACGTAAAGATTTCACTAGTTTATTTACATATTATAATGATCACGCTGAATATAATAGAACAAAGGCAGAGAAAATATGGTTAAGATTGAACATTGTTAAGTTCAATATTCTGCTGTATACTTCGTATTCGTAGTATTCTACATAGAATATTATCGATAGATATAAGCAAAAGAGGTATAATTGTAACCGAAAACATTATACATATAATTTTCCAAAATGAATCTTTAACTGTAATAATTACTGTTGTAAAGAAAACAATGACTATAAGTAATACGGTTAATATCATACCTAAATTAGAATACAATATTTGTATAGTATTATCGGATGAATGTTGTGGAGTTGGTTGTATATTAACAACTGTTTTTCTACAAATGACGCAATCACTATTACACAGTTGAATGTGCCATCTTTGATAACATTCATTACAAATACTATGTTTGCATTCTAATTTTACAAAATGAATATTGGCTTCTATATCAATTTCCGTAAAACAAATGGGACAAGATTCCATTAAATATTAATGTATACTCTTCAGTTAAGGCTTATCTGTTTTGTAGTTATTCTGAAATGAATTGTAATATTCTATATATTTATTTGGTAAATAAGTATCTGTACACATTCTTGGATTACCATTGAGAGTATTTCCTAAATTAGAGCCAAATTCCTCGCGATGTTGCAAAAATTTAATGTCTTTCGTAGCATATGCGTTAAAACGTTTGTCTTTAACAAGAGCTCCAATCATTTTATCTCCAGGCTCATGTTTCATTTCTGATGTATATTCCAGAATTATTTTAGCTGATTTTTTATTCAATGCAATAGCAGTACGGCATAATGGACGAACAGGTATTGACCAATATTCATTTGAAATATCTTCGTTTCGAGTACAAAAGTCGTAACATTTACTAAAGTTCAAATAGTCCCAATTATCTGGAATAGTTTGTAATACAGGTGTTAAGATACTATTAAAGTGTTCAACATTTTTATAAGTATCTGTTCGTAAATCATCTTCAAAAACTAATAATCTTTCCGAGGAAGAATTGAGAAAAGATTTATAGACAGATAGAGCGGAATAGTGACAACAAATTCTACCAAGATTTAAATAATCGTTATAGTCTTTATTAAGAAATCCAATATTAATAAAATGTTGATGAGTATAGTCTTTTTTTAAGTATGCATCAAAAAAGGTTACATTTTTGATGCCCCATTGGCGGAATGTTTTCGTCATATGTTCTTTTCTTTCTGGAACACATATACATACGATCATATCAAAATAATCATCAAAACAGTTTTTCGTTCTTATAAATCCTTTAAAACTTTCGTTTCGTTTATATAATTCGCGGCATACTATCACTAAAATGATAAGTACAATAAATATTGAAAGAATAACAGGTAGTACCATGATATAATAAGGATAATAAATAATATCTGTATTAATAATTTTTGTTGTCATATTATAAGCTTTTCTTGTTTTAACATTTCCCGTATTTTAACAAAACGCCCAATAGGGAAATGATTATATTTACGCACTGTTCTATAATAATAGCGATCTCTTGTCATTCTTGATACCATTTTTAGAATACCTGTATATCCTCCTGCAAAATCTAAAATACTTTGAATTTTTTCAGGAGTAATAGTACATTGATTAATAGCTTTGGCTATGGTTGATTTCTGTTGATCGTATTCTAACACTTTTGTCTTCATTTCTTTATGAATATCATCCATAATGTGCATTTTTGTATGCGGTATATACAACCATATATCTTTATATACACGCAATGGACATCTGTTTTCTTTAAGTAGTCTATGAATACTATCTTCGAGAGAACGATGTGAATTCATGGAATACATGATCTATAGAATTTGGTATCCAATTTAAATGAGTGGTAGATTTTAGATTGTAATTAGAATCATTTTTTCAAAAAAAATGATGTTTAAAAAGAGAAATATAAACAAAATAGTAAAATGGAACATTATACGTTGAATGGTTATGAACTAAACTATCCCACACTTGCTCCGAGTGTTAAATTATATGGTATCTTCGATACACTACCCGAAGCTTTAAACTTTCTGTCTTCTTATGTAACGCAAAAATGTGAACAGAATGATGGAGGTAATTTGTATCTTAATGGTAACGGTTATAGATTATGGATAAAGAAGATAATGAATAATAACGAATTGTATGTTAATAACGGAATTGAAATGCTTAGCGGAGGAGAAAATATTAAAATTAGAATTGTTCCAAATTTTCAGAAGGTTGAATACAATCAGAATGAATTAACCCAATCTTAATTATCACAAGATTTTAACTTTATTGGAGATTCGCTTATAAGTCTATAAAGAATAAACCATATATTTTCAGTTGTATGTGAATCGTGAGAAAGATGTGCGAGTGTTTTAACATATTCATGTGTTAAAACACCCTTTTCTTCATGGTATTTTAAAGAGAATATACATAATGAATTGACAGAGTAAGATTCCCCGTATAATTGATTAGTTACACTAACCATATTTCTATTTTTAAGAATTCTGTCAAATAATTTAACGTAATTGAGATTGTTACATGGGTCAATTTTTACGAAATCAATATGAGATATACGACCCGTCATTAGATATAAATACTGCATGGTTGATACCATCTTCCGCATATCTCTTCCTACTTTGTGGAAAATATCTTGTAATGAAGACTCATCGTATTTCGTATTTTCCTTATCACAAATCATTTTAATGTATCCTCTTGCCATACTAAAAGTAAGAGAGTTATATGCGATTGGAACACAATTACGAAATATAAACTCAGAAACACGTTCAATTCGGTTACAAATAAACAAGAATATTATACTGCGTTCAGAATCTCCCTCTATTCGACTTATATCTTTTGTAAGCGGTCGAATAAATATTTTTTGGTCAATAATTCGAATTGAATCCACTTCATCTACTAAAACGAATCTTTGTTTTGATGTTGTTTTTTGCATAGAAAATAACGTTAGTTTACGAATCAATTGTTGAGTAGTTCCAGATGCTCTGGCTTTCGCATCCAATATAAGTTTTGAATCTTTAGGTATATTTTTTAATAATACACGAACTGCCGTACTTTTTCCAGTACCCGATGGACCATGTAGCAATAGATTTTTAGATTCGGAACCATACTTCAGAACTTGTTCAAATTCTAAAACATTTCCGCAAACTTGTCTTGATGTTTCGGGTCTATACTTCTCTGTCCATGGAATGACATTCATTAGTTTTTATATTGCATTCTTACTTAAACCAAATTTGTATTAGTAGGCTCAGTAATAATCATATATTCGGAATGTTTCTTCTTTCTTTTAAGTTCAAAGGGCGTTAATCTCTGTGTATTTAATTTTTTTAGAAAGTCCTCATCATAGGATTGTATTATCGGTGCACATTCCCATCTAAAAGCACATCCTATTGGGTCTAATTTAAATCTCCATGGATAATTAGATTTATTTTTCGCAACCAGTAATTTCCAACTATGGGGTAATAAATGACGACTTTGTGGTGGTAGAACAATAGCAAGTTGCTCAAAGCTTGTATATTGTTTATTTGAATCTGGAAGATCAATTGTATTATGTTCTAAGTATTCTACTACATCAACTAATAATGGCGCATGTATATGTGGATAATACCATCCTTGATCACTATTTTTAACAGGATCGGGATTAGTATAATAGTGGAGATTCCAAGCCAGTCCGTTAATATATTGTTTACACATATTTGGTATATCTGATTCATTAACTTCAATATTTTGATAGTAGCGTTCTCTCCATCCTGGATTTCCAAAATTAATATTTACCTCTATATCTCTATGATAATCTGGCCAGTGATAGAAACGTTCATCGGGGGAATGACCATGACGAACCAGATTTTTGTAAGCAGTCGTTTCTGCTCTTTCTCTTACTAAATCATCTTCTTTATCAGAAAACTTTTTAATAAGTTTTAATAAGAAGTTTTTTTGAATTTTACCATCAATTACAAGGTCGTGTGACAATTCGTTATGAATTTGTTCATAATTATCTAAAACAGTATCCAGAGCATTTTGTCTTAAATTTAATGAATAATGCTTTGGTAAAAAATCATTACCCATAAGAAAAGCCAAAACGACGTAATCTTTTGGAGACCATATTTTGTTTCTCGATTTTAAGCAACTAACCAGTTGAGATATACATACATAACTTGGTTTATCTTCAAACTCTCTATATAGATATATCGTTTTTGGATGTACTAATATACTCAACATAAATAGATCTGCATCTAAACCATGAACAACATTTACCCCATCTTCTGTTTTTCGAATATGACGATATATCTTTTGTTCACCTTCTCCTGGACAAGTTGAATTCGATATTATTACAGTAATATTATTGGATAATTCCTTAAGAAAATCGGAGTTGTAAAGTTCTCTATCCATATTAGCCATAAATTTAGTTCCGGGTGTAATTGCATTAGAATCCCAATCACTTTTTTTAGAAACATTCTTCTTTTTGGGTTCAAGAGCTCTATCTTGACACGACTTGTACCGCCGTTGACGCTGTTGTTCCATCTTAGCTCTAGGTGCAACACCATCAATTGCTATAAATAATAACTCCTTGGGATTAATTGTTCTAACAATATGTTGAATGTATCTCAATACAGAATTGTAAATATCTTTTTCAGTTCCATTGTCTATTAGAACCTGTTCTTTACAAGTATGTATTATACCATTAAAGTCTAAATATAATCTATCAACATGGGTCGGACAAGTATCGGATAAACCTATGCTTTTTTTATAAGCATTCCGTATATATTTATAAAAACTTGGTACACCCATTAATATATTTAATCGTTTATCAGTTATACTTTAAGAGTCATATAAAATAATCTTTTTGTAGTGTAATGTCGTTTATAAGTTATATAAGTTCATCTATAAAATTATATGATGATATCTATAGGTTATTGTCAAAAAATGCCTCAATACCGAATGATTCTGGTGAAAGAAATATATCAATGATAAAAAACAAGTATAATCAATTCAGAAAAATACAAACGGAGTATTCTGATATGGTTTCTTCTCCAATAAATCATAATATTGCTTTTGAACCAAAATCTTGGAAGAAATATGTAATTATTCAAAATAATGGAAATCATTTTATGACTATAAAAATGTCATTTTATATAGATCATCCAAATTTAAACGAATATGGTATAATTATCCAGTTAAGAACGGTTGAAAAACATTTTAAATTTAAGCAAAATCCTTCAAATGTTGTGGAACACAAAATAAAAATAGCTTCCGATGTATTTCTATTATTCTCCGATGAACTCGTTGACAGGAT
>Ga0257110_1000234_pt1 | contig 29037 bp, 45 predicted proteins | sample LP_taG_7_FD_190184 | JGI IMG/M metagenome (GOLD analysis project Ga0257110, IMG submission 190184) | Marine microbial communities from Northeast Subartic Pacific Ocean, Canada - LP_J_2015_P26_10m | ecosystem: Environmental > Aquatic > Marine > Oceanic | place: Canada: Northeast Subartic Pacific...
GGTTATGGTAAACTGTGAGTTTTGATACGTGTAGCACCATTCACACAGGCAATGCAGAACTGAATAAGTCTTGCCACTTCTTGAACCACCTTGTAAGCAAACGATACGCGCTTGGCTTCCCTTTACATCGTAGTACGCTTTAGGCTGTTTCACGTAGTCAGGTTCTCTTCTTCTTGGTCTGTCCTACCCAATACCTCATCGAACCACGAAGGAGGCTTAGAAGCCTCTAAAATGGTTACGTCAGTTTCTACTTGCTTAGGCATGAAGTATGGCATCAAGCCGCTTAAAGCCTTGAGGTATTTCTCATCGCTGTTCTCACGCAAGATACCTAGTGAGTTTTTAATGTTATCCATCTCACCTTCCATTACCTGCACAAACAATTCTCGTGCCTCACTAGAAATTTTACCCTTAGCACCTTTTGGTCTTCCATTAGGGTTTCCCGATTGTCCTTTATCGTACTTAGCCATGTCTGTTTTTTTCTGTTGTTTACAGCAGTTCGTACTCTTTGATTGATTCAAATATACGGTGTGCTACTTGTGGCACTATGGCATTTCCGTATCCTTTAATGCTTTCGCTTCTCCACTTTGGAAAGGTAATGCCGTCCAATTCTTTGGGAAGCCCATCATCTCCTCCACAAATAGGGGTGACAGTTGGGAAGTTTTCCCACCTATTTCGTACTTCGTCGCTACCCTGTCTGATAGGTTGTTTCTCCCTCGGTCTATTGATGCATTGGCTTTTGCTTGTTGCGCTGTTGGTGTGGGTAGCAACTGATGTATTTGGGTTGCTAGGTTTGGCATCGTTGTTCCGTTCGGGTATTTCTCCATCCTTGCTTTGAACTTCTCCAAGTCGTGAACTGGTTCCGATGTTGTTGGAGTCAGAAGCAAACCTATTTTTTCCATAGTCGGTTTGTATTCGCTCATTACCTCCTGTGCTAACGTTCCCGAATCCCCACTCTTTGGATTCTTCTTGCCGCTGACTACTAGCCCGTCCATTGCTGTTGGTGTTTTTAGCAACAACCCAAACTCTGTCTCGTCTGTGGGGAGCGTTGACGGCACAAGCAGGAATAATAAACGATTGGACGGAGTACCCGATATTTTCCAAGTCAGCGCACACTTCCTCGAATACCAATCCGTCCGACCAATTAACAATCCCGCGAACGTTCTCGCCCAAGACCCAACGGGGATTACACTCTCTGATAACTCTAAGCATCTCTTTCCACAGATAGCGTTCATCATCTGATCCCTTTCGTTGCCCTGCAAGGCTGAAGGGTTGGCAGGGGAATCCACCGCTAAGGATGTCAACTCGTCCATTATACTTAGTTGCGTCGAACTCCTTGATGTCTCCATATTGTTCTGCATTCGGAAAGTGATACTTTAAAATCTTACGTGGAAATTCTTCCCACTCGCAATTGAATATGTTTTCAAAGCCTGACCATTCCGCTGCCAGGTCAAAACCTCCAATGCCACTGAACAAACTTGCGTGTGTCATCCGTTGTTAAAAATCATACGCACTTCTGTCTGTCCTCCCCCTTCAGGAACTTGTACATAGACTTGTTCAATCCACTCATTCTTGTATCCCTGCGCCATCCATTTAGTTCGTTTTTCAAACTGACGCGCTTTAATTACTTCTTGCTGTTCCTGCTCATTTTCGGTCAGCTCATAATCACCGTCAGCATCAAAGCGCACAATGCCTTTGTCGTGCATCTCGCTTAACCTCGCTGATGCTGTCTGCATCTTTAGTTCTAGTTCCCTTGCTATTGAATGCAAATTCAAAGCCCCTTCTCTGTGTAGGTATATTTGAATCCGCTGTTCAATAGATAGTTTCTTTGGCTTAATTTCTTCGTGCGCCTGGTCGCTTGCTTTACTCATCTTCTAGTCTGCTTTTAAAATGTTCAATTATTAGTTCTGTCTTAACCTTGTAGTAGTCTTTAAATTCTGCGTCCCCTCCCTCCTGCTTGTACAGCTTGTACAGTACAGCACGTAGCCTTTGGCTTTGTGTCTTTTTCTTGTCGTACAGGTCTAACTCTATCTTGTCTAACTCTTCAAACTCTGTGCTGTCTTCAGGTTCACCTTCTGCCCTAAAATACAATATGCCAAATGTGTCTAACAAACTGTCAATTTTCATTAGGTCTTCGCTCGTCTGCTCTTGAGTCAGTAAACGTAAACTTACACTCCTATCCTTTCTGCGTTGGTAGCCATCAAGAATGGCAGGGCATAAGATTTTCATTTGTCACAGCTTATAGCGTATGCCTTTTCGAGTTGCTCCAACTTACCGAGCATACATGACCCACACCTAGTTTTCTTTAGTCGAATTCCAAAGGTGCGTTGGTACACATCAACCAATGTATCTTGGTAGCTAAGTGTAATCTGTGCGCCTTGTTTAAACTTAGGCTTTAAAACACTTTCCCATAGCTTTTGATCGGCTTTGCTCATGCCATCATAACGCGGAAAACGATTGTTTAAATACTCCTTACGTTTTTTACACCCACAATCCTTACCCGTTATCTGCGATACTTTATCGACCACCTTTTTAATTCCCGTGGCTTCAGTAAGTTTTTCAATATCATCCCCTAACCCTTTTGATTTCTTCGCTCTTGGCTTGTAAGTGCGCTTGGGCTTTCCTAATGCTTCTGTAGATTGTTTGTCTGTTGATTCCTGTGGCATCGCTTAAAGTGTTTAATGTGTGACTATGTAAATAATAGGCTTTGAATAATTCTCTATCAAACCATTTCAATTCTTCTAGCATTTTATATGCTGTACCTAGTTGTTTTTTTTCAAGGTATATAATTTCATGGTCATCAAGCATCAATTGCTCTATGTTGTGATTCGTTTTTCTGCTGTCGTATTCTAAATACTTCTTGTAAAATTTACCGTCTTTATGATAGCTTGCAATTCGCATTGCCCGTTTCATGTATGGCAGCATTTCGTTTCGTTGGCACAGACTATCTAATCGTTCCCCTTTTTTCATAAGGGTCATAGCCATGTCATGCACTAAGTCGTTTGACCAGTACTCACCAACTAAGAGTACAGAGTACCTTATCAATGTGTCATATTCTTTATTAAGGAAGTTTTCGAAACAGTTCATTGTAATGCGCAGTCATTTCTTGCAGGTCTGCAATGCTGTATTTAGTCATTTGATTGCTCATAAACAGAATTTTATCTGCTGTTCCTTCACCGTAAATTGTGTCTAGCCTTTTTGCAAAGACAAACTGTTGCCCACCTAAAAACCCATTGCAACGTTTACATTGTGGCATCATATTAACTAACCCTTCTTCGGGCTTATACAACCACCTTGTACTCATTTTACCTCGCGTTATAAAGTGTCCGCAATCCATAAGTTTCCAACTTTTGCGATCAAGGCAGGTAAAGCAATTTGCTATACCAAATTCATCTGCGTTAGACTTACGGACATAATAGCTTAACGCCTTGTCTAATTTGGCTTTCGCTTTAGTCTTCGTCACCATAACTGAAATCTGCGTGTTCTAAACATTCCGAACAAGTTTCCCAATCAGGATATTTTGGTGCGCCACAGCAAGTGCTTAATAGTTCTTTACTCATTTGTCCCATCCATTTTTCTTTTTTAGTCTAGTACCGATACCTTCCTTCTTTGGCACATGGTCTTTAGTTTGCATCTTGTCGTACAGTTCAACTAAACCCAAAGGCTGTAATGCCTGGTCAGTTCTTTCTGTGGCTTCATGCTTTTCAACCTTTGCTCGTTTTTCCAAAATCTCAGCACGAGTTTCTCCTTGGTACGTTTCAAGACAAACGAGTATCTCAGGAGTTTTAAAGCGTTCGAACATCTTTCCGTATTTGCCTTTACGTATCATGTCAAAGCACACACGGATTTCTTCTAGCTTTAAAGTAGGGTGTTCTTCAATTATTGAACGGCAGCAAAACATAAGTTCTTCATCGCTTTGTATCGTGACCTTGTAGTTCAACTCCTTAATCATTCGCCCTACTTCTGAGACAATCCACCCACGCACCATTTCAGGCGCAACCTTGAGTGCCTCTTGAATGTTAGTACCTTCTTCCCATGCCTGACCAGGCGAAAGTTGAATGCTCTTATCCTTCAGTAACGAATGACTTAATGTTTTCAGCGTTGAAGTTTGACTCTTTAAACCCTTTTGTAGCTGTGGCATCTTTATATTTTTTTTGTCTGCGTACCCAATTTCGCGCTGTTGCTTTCCAATCTTTTATTTTGTTACCGCCTTTTAACGTCCAACCCGTTTGATCGTACCAATCTTTAAATGCATCTGCTTCGTCGTAATGATTCTCAACTCCTAATTCTGCAAAGTACAAATAACATTCTTGAGCATTAGGCATCCTCGTAGGCTTCCCTTCATTCATTGAATTGTTACTTGTATTAGTACTTGTATTAGTATGTCGTACTTTTCTACGGGTATCAACCGTAGTTTTCGATGGTTCAGAACGTACTTTTTTACGGGTACGAGCCGTAGTTTTTGATGGGCTAGACTCGTAGTTAAGTACGGTAGTCATCCGTAAAATTCTACGGCTATGCCCATCGATTGTTTCGTGACTTCTGAGAATGTAACCTAGTTCTTGAACCTTCTTTAATGACTTTTCAATCGTGCTTGCAGAACATCGAATGTGATTGCATAAATGCTCATTGCTTATAAAACACGGTAAGCCATTTCTACTGAATGAATCAATTTCTAGAATGACCAGTTTATCTGTCCAACTCAACTCATCGTTCAAATACAAATCGCTTGGTATCCAAACGCCTTTAAATTCTCTGTTGCTCATAGGTATCGATATTGGTTTTTACCTGTTAATTCCTTCAGGTGCTTATTTATTTTGTGTAACTCTTCTACAAGTATACTCTTCTTATACCCTTGTACCTCATTGTGCAAGTAGTACAACTGAATACGCAGTAGGCGCAACTCATTTACGGACAGCCTGTAAATGTCGAACATCTGTACAACGCTGCTCTATCATTTCAATGACTTCTTCAACAGGAACATCTCCCCATTTAGCAAGCTGCTGTACGTGTGTAAAGAATCTCTTAGGGTCTTGATTATACCATCTATTGACAGTGTTTTGACCTAACTCTAGGGCTTCCCCTAGTCTGTTCTGAGTGCCAAATTTGATTTTAATGAAAGTGTCCAAAGTCATTTCGTAGTTCGTCTAAGGTTTGTAGTAATAACAAGGCATTCTGCTTTGTTTCTTCAGGGCTGTCTGAAAAGTTAGATGCATGACCAATCGCCCATTTCAAGTCTTCGGGCATTGGTTCATGTACGTATGCATACTCTAATGTCTGCCCGTCTTCAAGTGTTTGCTTTAGTTTTCCCATTAGAAAGGCAGGTCATCATTGGTTACCTGGTCGTACTTAAAGTCATCTAAACCGTCACGCATATCAATAAACATACGCGCTGCCCTAGCAATTTCATCGGGTGTTAATTGCCCTGATGATGTTGTGACCAGTTGCAAGTAATTAATTGAAGTGTTGATAGCCCACTGCCGACCAATGCGCAGTTGGTCTTCAGGAGACTTGCCTCCACCCCCTTTGCTTTGCCACTCTGATTTAGGCTTGCTTAATGACATCCTGCCATTGCCCCCTTTATCTTCCCATTCCTTTGTCACTTCGCATTCGTCTCCTACGTTCCAACGCTTTTCGGATTTTGCGCTAACGATACCTGATCGCTCATCATCCAATAGCACTTCAAAATTGTAAATCGTTTCGTTTTGGTCGTTTGTCCAAGGCTTACCGTGCGACTGTATTTGAATTATTTTGCTCATATTAATTATGTTGGTTAGAAATTTCTTCGTTGATTTTATCCCATTGCAATACACCTAACAAATCTTCTGTTACATTAGTTATATCCATGCGAACGCCTGACTCACTGACTAGTTCAATTTTTACTATCTCAAACTCTTCAGGGTCAGGCGGTACGTCATAATCATTTGACGCTGTTTGTGGGTAGTATTTATAAGCTACCTCTAAGTGATGCGTTTCGCTCACTTCTATATACTTTGATTCCATTATTTAAAACTTTGTACAATCCTATCTAATCCGAGCATAAAATTGTCTGCTACTGTCTTTGCGTGTGCTTTACGCAACCTGCTAAAGTCTCCTAATTTATCCTCGCACTTTATAAGCAATGCCTTTGCCATCATTTCCATTTCAGGGTCATCACCTGATTCAATTAAATCCTGATGCAAAGCCCAAGCATCTATCGCTCGCTTTTCCCAACGCCTTTCTGCCCAAATATCTATTTTGTTTTTCATGCTGTTACTTGTCAAATCTATATCGTGGCTTCTTCATGCTGCTTGTAAACATTCCCACCTCATCCCATCCAAGCAATACATAACCTTCGCACTTAGAATTCGCAGCATCAAATACTACCAGGTCAGCTTGACCTAAATGCTGTACTTCTGTTTGACTGTACAGTTCTTTCTCTGTGTATATTTTTTGTTTCTCCATAACGCTAAGGTAGTGGAAAGTAATCAATAATGCAACATTTCAATTACATAAGCACAAAAAAAACCCCCACCTCGTTAGGCAGGGGCTTTACTCGAATGCCATGTTGCAGGAGAAAAAGCAACAAGGAATGTAAAATGCGTCTACAAGTTACTTCTTCGCTCGGTTCTTTCCAAGCACAACTGCCTGTAAAATCCTAGACAGCACGTTCACTATCCGATCGTCTTTCTTCGTTTCCGTTAAAGCCGTTAGTGTTCCTAGTGCAACAAGAACAACATTTAAAATCTCACTCCAATACATCATTAAAAATTCCATGTTTATTTATTTAAAAATTTATACTTCTCCTGCACCTCAAAACTAGGGCAGGCTTTATTCGAATACTCATTGTGTCCATGAACTGACAAGTCACCAAACACAACACGTAGTGAATTAACCAAATGCAGAAAAGCTAATTCTTGCTGCATGGTCATTGTGTCTTGCGGTACTAAGTTATTATCGAGTCCTCCTACATACGCGACACCAACGCTATCATGATTATGCCCCTTAACGTGTGCGCCTTTCTTTCTTATGTCCCTACCAGTTGCTATCGTTCCATTTGCGTAAATCACATAGTGGTAACCGATTTCTGAAAACCCTCTATCCTTATGCCACTTGTCAATTTGGGATACATCAAGCTCTTCACCTACCCGTGTTGCAGTGCAATGCAAAATGATTCGGTTCAATAACCTCATTCGATTCCTTTTTTAGCTAATAGGATTTTAATTTCATTAACTCCATCAAGCAAGGTTTCTAATGTTTTCTGCACTTGGGTTTCCTGCTTCTCTAAAGAGTAAAGCCGCGCCTTAATCTTCGTTACATCGTTGGTCATCTTAACCCACGTTGTAAGAATTCCTGCTATCGCGCCTATTGCAACGCTTACTAATTCGTAGTTCATGTTATGCTCTTTGTAGCATTAAATGCATTCCTGCTTTTCCGTCACTTTTTTGGAATGTAACATCAGTTGATCCCGTAGATGTGCTTGCGGGAATCGTGGCAAACTTCCATTCGGATGTTACGTGTGAACTTCCACCACCAACGGGAACATCGCCAGAACCGCCAAGTGTAAAAGTAAAGCCTCCATTATTTGACATAGTTATAGGGTCACCGTCTGCACCATCAAAACCAACGTAACAAATGAACGTGCCTGCGCTTGCACTTGTTGCAGCAGGGACGGTCATGCTTGTACCACTGCTACTTATAACAGTTGTGTTTGTACCAACGGGGTTTGTTGTGTCTATGTTCTCACAAACCATTGCCCAAGCCATACCGCCTCGACCATTAAGGGTAAATGCTGCAAAGATTGGCAAAGTTGAACCTTCTGTACCGTCAAGAATTCTAGTAAATACGAGAAGGTGATTGTCACTCTGATTACTTCCAACAAACTGCTGCAAAGTCCATCCGCTAGGAGTGGGAGTAAAGTTACCACTAATGGGAAAATCATTCGTATATAGCACCATTGCAAAATCGCCTGAAGTTGCAGTACCTGGTAAGGTTACGTTAAAAGGAATGGTTTGGCTTATAGTCCCATCGAAAGAACTGTACGTCACATCTGAAAACACAATGTCAGACCCACCACTTGAAGGCACATTAACGCCTGCTACATTGGCTATGTTTGCTTTTAACGTGTCGTTTGCTTCGGCAATCGCGCTAAAGGAAGTGTCATTTATTTTATCAATTGCCATATCAAGTTCTTTCTATCCAATCGTTACTTGGGTTGAAATACACTAACGAACGTCCTCCTGCGGTAGTCGCTAAAAAATGTCCTACTACTCGAACGTAAACACCTGAAGGTGTTGTCGGTGCAGTAGGCGTAAATGCTCCTGACGTTCCTAGGTATAAAGGTCTACCTGCCGTTGCGCCCGTAATTGCAGCAACTTCAACTGTACCACTAATGACTGCCTGATCCGAGGTAGTTGTCATTACACCTAAAAAATCTTTGCTATTAGCGTCTGTGTTGGTTGCAACCGTGTCTTGTAATATGCTTACAATTTCCCCCGCATTTGCGCTTAAACCGCCGTTTGCTTCAAAGATTGTATTCTTTGAGTCATTAACCCCCGTATCATCAAAGGGAGCAATAATGTTATTCAAATATAGTTTATCGCTTGAACTTAAACTTCCTGCGGCAGTTGGTGATGCTGCTGTTATACTTACAGTTTTTGCCGTTCCGCCCGATACTACGATTGGTGCAGTTCCCGTAACGCCCGTTACTGTTGCTTGTGGAAAAGTTTGAAGTGCGCCCGTACCATCAATATATTCTCCTAATGCACCTGATGCTGTAAGCGCAAGTGTTCCTGCCGTTGTAATTGGTGAACCAGTTACCGTAAATGCGCTTGGTACAGTCATGGCTACGGATGTAACTGTACCTGTTCCTCCTACTCCGTCCTGCGCGTTTGTGATTCTGCCTTGAGCGTCAACCGTTATATCAGCATTTGTGTAAACACCTGCAGTTACTGCTGTACTATCTAAATTAATAACTACGTTCCCTGTTGAAGAGCTTGCGGTTAATCCTGTTCCACCATTTACATCATCGACTGCGTTAACCTCAGCACCTGCTGCAATCCCGTCTAACTTGGTTTTATCTGCTGCGCTCATTGAGCCTGCCGCAGTTGTCGTAGATGCCGTAATACTAATAGCAGGAGTTGTACCACCACTAGAAACAATTGGGGCTGTTGCTGTTACCGCTGTTACAACACCCGATGGAATGTCAGTAGTTAAGGCAAGTGTTCCTGCCGTAGATGGAAGCCCAACTGAAATATCTGCGATTGCTGAAGGATTCTGTCTTAGCCATGTTTCATGCCCTCCTGCATTTTCTAACCGAAATTCTGTTCCGCTTTTAAGTAAAAGGTGTGCGCTTCCTACTGTAGTCTGACCATTTAAAAACGCGGCATTGTATTGTGTTTCAACTCCTGCGCCACCTGCTGCAACCCCAAAAGTCATGGTGCCAGGACTTGTTTGTGAAATATCAATAGTTGTTTCAGCAAGCCCAATCTTTGCGCTTGTAGCCTGTACATCTACAAAGCCCTTTGAAGTATCGTTTAGTGAGTCAAAAACCTGTGCGCCTGTACCCGATGCCTTAAATCTAGCAAGCAAGGAGTGAAGCCCACTATTTAAAACCCATGTCCCTGCCGTATAGCTTATGACATCTCCTGTGCTTGGCGTTCCTCCTGCTACGTCATCAAGGTCTTGAACACCTAAAGACACTACCCCTGTTGCCCCATTGACAGAATCAACCGCACCTGCACTAGCTAACAAGTTGCTTACTGTAATCTTTTTACTTGTCCCTGCTGCACCTCCTGTATCGTCACCTACATCTACAATGTGCAGTACGTCTGCATCAGCAGTCGTTGTTAAAGGCGTTAAATCTGTTACTTTCGTTGACATTATCTAAGTATTTCTGTAGTTTCCAATGGTTACGAGTTGTAATATCTAATGCCCAAAGCTGTTGCAATTGACTTGATTTGATTGTCAGTGGGAATTCGTGGGTAAACATTAAGTCCTCCAAAGTAATTACGTTGAGAAGGTGAAAGGTCAGCACCTGTATTTGAAGTGTATTCAGGAAACGAACCGCTGTTAAACTGAAGGTACGTAATCATACGCTGACGGTAAAACATTCCAATTTCATTTGACTGCTCTACTACAACTTTTATATCTGTTAGGCTTGCAGGAGAACCTTGTTCTGATCCGTTTACTATTACGCTGTTGTTTGCAAACTTCATACGCACTACATACGCAACTTCTGTAAATGCAAGCTGCACTAAACAAGGCTGAATGTAATCGTTTAAAAGAGTTGCGTAGGCTTCGTTGCCCACGTTTCCAACCGCGTCCGTATCAATCAATGCGCTAATTTTGTTTTCTAGTTCCGTACCCAAAGCAGGAAGAATCCACCTGTCTTGTGCAATCTTAATGTAAGGTTGCAAAAGGTTGTCATCAACCGTACTTCCGAGTGCTGTATCTCGCTTTAGCTTGCTTGAACTAATGAATAGTGTAGTTGCCATGTTGTTTAGTTATATGCGCCCCTATTAGGCATATCAATTGGTGCAATGTATTCTTCTCCCTTCTGTACTACGTCAGGGTTATTGCCAACCCTACGCATTACATCATCCCAATTTCCTTCAATTTCTATCATCTCCATTTCCTTTGGTTCACCGTCAGGAGCGTAAATAAAGATTTCCCTTTGCCAACCATGCCTACAGTAAATACCGCCTTTTAGGGTGAACTTATCGAATCCTTGTGTACCAGGATGGTTGAATTCAGGATTTTCATAATACATATCTTCTATGTCTTCGTAACGATAGATAACACCATCGTCTGAAAGTTCCATCATATCCACGCAGTAGTCCCTGCTTTCGTTACTCTGTGCAGGCGTGGTAGCCGTTTCTGCGTATCGATACCTAACCGCAAACAAGTAGTCATCTTTTCCAATTACATCGTACTCGGAAACATCTTCTACGTTTGAGTATTCAGCATAAAACAAATGCTTCTTAGCGTGTAGCATTTCATCAAGTCCATCATCATCTACCAACTCAGATTTTACGTGGTAGTAATGCTCTCCAAGCCTTGCGTCTAACGCTCGCATTCGGTCTTTTAGTTCAGAGTCTTTTTTTTTTAACTGCGTTTCTGCAATTGCTTCTTCCTGAACCTCTTCCTTTTGAACTTCTTTGATTGCGTCTACGCCTTCCAAGAACAAAGCATCTGCTACTTCAGGTGTAAATTGAAGCATCTGCACTAAGAATACTTTAGCTTGATCCGTGGTAATCAAACCTTCTTGCACCTTTACAAGTACATCAACAGCACTTGAAATCTGCGCTCCATTGTAACTAGCATCTTTGTCTGAAGTATCCCCTGCTCGTACAGGGTCAAACAAATTGTCTACCTCGACAAAGGACGCAGGTTTCATAGGAGTAAAGTACAGCTCAAGGGTGATGTTGCTTGCCGCAAAGACAGGTCTTAAACCATCAAGTAGTAGACGTTGGAAGGGAAGCACAACTGTATTGTAAAACAAGTCATACGATTCTTTCATCTCGTCGGCATTGTTTCCAAATCCTCCTCCTGAGTCACGCAAGCCAAATAGCAAGGGACTTGTAACCCTATGCGCTGACAATACTTTTTTACTGCACTCTGTGCTTAGGTAGTCAAATACCTGGTGCGCGTCTGCTAAATTGAAACTTTCAATTGTAGGTGCTGTGTCTTGTGAGTCATTAAACGTCATCAAGATTTTACCTGCGTTGGTTGCTCCTCCAAACTTATTGTAAACCAATCGCTCAAGTTCAGCACGTTCTTCTTCTGTCGGTACGCCCGAATTGAAGTTCATGATAGTCGAGGGAAAGAAGCCTTGGTTTATCGAAGAAAGATGGTAAGCGGCTAGGTCTGCTTCTATCTGTGCGTATGCCGTTCCTGACTCGTAATCAGCAGAACCATAGTAAAATGACAAAGGAGAATACATTTTAATATGCAGGCATTGCGATGCCGCTGACCTGTCTTTTGTATTATACGCAGGAATTACTAAAGGCTCTTCTTGTTGCTCCGACCAATTTTTCTTATGGTAAAATAGTGGTACTTGGTCTTCATCATCTGCTATACCACATCGCATAGTTGCGGCAGGTAAGTGATACACTCGACTTACTGTTGTCCTGTCTTGACTCCAAATGATGTTCAAGTAGCATTGACCGTACAGCTTAAGGTCAAAGGCTGCTTTTTTTAAGCACGTACCATCACCAAAAATAGAGTTTACTTTTAGCCACTGTTCAACGTGCTTGTCTTTGGCAATGGCATTTAAACCTTCACCATAAATCATTTCGCTTACGCCCTTAATTATCGCACCATGCATACTCGAACTAGCATACAGTTCTTCTAAGTAGTGTGGGTACAGGTTGTTCGCACCCATATCAATCCACAGCTTGTTCTGGCTTTCCTTAAAAATAGGAAGTAAAGGTGACTGATAGTCTATAACTGAGAAGTTCTGCTTATTCATTGTACGTATACTTTGTAGGCATTGGTATCTGTTTCCTCATAAGGCGTGTATGTTGACTCTTCAAACGCAGGTGTGCTTGAAATAAATGCAAGCCTTGTAGCGTAAGTTACATTGTTTCCAACGTTTTTTACTGTCACCAAATACAAACCTTCGACGAGTTTAGGGGTAGACGGTATCTGTATTTGAATGGTTGTGTACCTACCGTTTGCTTCTATAGGTGTAACCGATCCAAAGCCTGTCACCTTACTCGTCAATTGGTTTACCATTGTAACTCTGACGTTTGCCAATGTCGTAGTGTCGTATCCATCTAATTTAAGATAGAAAGACTGGTAACCTGAATCGTTAGTAAGCTGAATCATAATGTTTTTTTCTAAGTAAAAAAAGGGGGAAGGCAAAGCAGAACCTCCCCCCCCTTTCATCTAACCCACAAACAAATTTATATGACTGTTACACCTGTTACCCCACTCAATGGAGTACCGACTGCACCTGGCGATGCAATCCAAACAGGATTAGATTCTCTCCCTGAGAAATCAATAGTGTAACCCGTCAAATCTGCAAAGGATGTTCCTGTAACAAGGTTACCCCCTGTTACATTACATCCAAATTCTGCGCCTAGCAACCACACGTTAGAGTTGTTGTCTTCAACCCAAATGTTTGGTCTTCCTTGGCACAGCGCACGTATATCAGCAATATCAGTAGCATCCAATCTTTGGAATGTTAAAGACAATGCTTGTTCGAAAAACGTAGTTCCTGCGGCAGCGTCACTTGCGTAAGTGACTGTCATAGAACTAGTTTCGGGGCGAACGTCGAATTGATAAAAATCTTGTGCGGCAATAGCAGTAACTGTATCGTTAGTTACTGCTGCCCACGTAGCGTTATTAATCATGTCCGCATAGTTGCCTATGAATACACGGCTAATTCCACCAATCTGATCTTTACAATCGACTACTCGTCCGCTTGAAATATCGCAAGCCATCTTATACTAATTAACCAATTACAGCCGTATAAGCACCAACCACAGCATCAGCAGGAATACCTACTTGTACACCACATCCGAAGCGCATAGCAATCTTAATGTTGTCTGAACCGTCATACTGCCAAGCATCAATATACTGAGCAGTTGTGTAGTCTGTACTCAAGTTAGAACCAACCACCAAGTTTTCACGGTACGTCAAAATCAAAGCATCAGCAGGCATACCTTGGCAAACCTGAATTGGAATACCTAAGTATTGCAAAGAAGCGAAGGCTTGGTTAGTAACCAAAGAACCTGAACCTGCACCTACCGTCGAAACTGTAGTTGCCCCATCGTGAGAAATACCACCGCCTACTGTAGCCAACGCTTGCATATACTCCCCTGCAACTTTTGTTCCGCAATAGAATGCGATGTCAGGCTTGTTCAAAATAGCAGGCACTGTACTTACAGCTTTATTATACACTTCGTAAAATGCACCTGTAGTCTTCAAGATGTTTGCTGCTGAAAATCCACTTGCTGTTACAACCTGTTCAGTTACAGAAGCAGCACCTAAGATAGAAGCATTCCATCCTGCGGAATCAAATGCACCATCATTAGATAGGAATCCTTTCTGACCTGCTGCCATACCGCCTGTCCAAATTCCGTTCTCTACGCCTTGTGCTGCATAGCCTGCAACAGTTGCCATAGAGAAAGTAACAAACTCAGGGTTACCTGCTGTCATTGTTTCCCGTGCGCCAGTCATACCTGCCCACGTTGGGAGCAAAGTACCACGGCACAAAGCCTCCATTACTGCAAGATCGGTAAGTTCCAATACTCGCTCACCAAGCGTCATGTTATCACCACTGCTCCAATCACAATTTGCGGCTTGAATTACTCCTGTATCAGAAGAAAAGCTAGAAATTACAGCCTTGTTTTGGATGCCGTCAATTTGACGAACAAAGTTATTGGTTAAGGTGTTTGCCAATTTCAAGGCAGGTGCAACATAAGGTGCTGCTCGTTCGCCTGCATACGTAGTATCAGGGCTAACTTCAGGGGCAGCAAACTTTCGTCTTCGTGTTAAATAGTTACTCATCACTTAAAATTATTAATCATGTCCAATGCTGCCTGTGTGCTGTCGCTCACATTTCGCTTTGGTGTAGAATTAGAATCTACATTAGGTGCAGTACGCACACCACGTGCAGCAGGTGCTGCTCCAAATTCGCGTAGCTGACTACGCAAAGCACGGTTCGAACGCTCTAAACGATTTAATCGTTGTTCCATTTTATCCTCAGCGGATAGTTCGCGTCGCATAGGACGCTCTGAACGTCGCTCACGAGCAAATTCTGCTCGTCGGTTTCGTCGGTTTCGTCGTTGGCTCGAAGCCTCGACTTTTACTTCTTCTTTCACTTCTTCAGTGGTTTCTTCGCCTTCACCTGCATCGATTAAATCCATAGCCATCGTATGCACGGCTTCAGCCTGTTCTGCTGACAGCCCCATGTCAACTAAAATTGATACAAATTGATCGTGGGAGTCGGGGCTTTCTTCCACGGTTTCTTCAGTCACGGTAGTTTCTTCTTCGACAACTACCTCGTCTTCTGCGAATTTTTTCTTACGCATTGTTTTAAATATATGTTGGTTCTTAATACCCATAGTTGGCTTCGTCTAAAAGCTCTACAAACAAATCAAAGTCTCTTGGTAGAAAAACACCTGATGGTTTCATCTCCTCAAATATGAGATACGCGCGTTCATAGTTTTCCTCAAGAATCGCTTCTTCTATAATGTCTAACCCATGCAAAAAGCTGTCATCAAACATATAGTCTAATCGAAATTCACCGAGCATTTCAAGCAACTCCTGCTGACTCGTGTTTGTCCATGAAGACCAAATCCTGTTTACTAATGGATTCATCCGTATGTGTTGTAGTATTTACGCTTTAAATACGCTGTATAGAACTTTACCTTTCTTTGGTTTAGTTCTACTTTATCCATCTCTACGTTCTCTTCTTCTACTCGGTCTTCAACAGCCTTGACTTCACCATCGTATTCTGTAAGAACACCTTCGTACACTTCTAATTCGATACCTGCTTCCGTAGTGTAGCTGCCGTTATCCATTTCAGCAGGCAGTCCTTCTTCGTCAATCTTAAACACTACGCTTCCTGCTGCCAGGCTTTCACCTTCTGTAGCAATGGTAAATCCCTGTGTCAGCGTTACCTCTTGGTAGAACTTTCGCTTAACAGCAAACCACAATTTCTTAAATATTTTTTTCATGGATAGTGACTGACTCATTTCTTCTACCTTATCTGAAAAGTAACCTTCAATACTTAGCCCACGTAGTTTGCCGTTCTTTATCTCGCTCCACACCTCATCGTTAGCTACCTGTAATTTTACCATCCAAGTACCCGATGGTACAGCAAAACCATAAACCTTGCTTTTATCTAGCTCAGGGTCTTCTACTATCCAACTCTCAACCACGCTTACATCATCTACTTTTTCTAGATGCTCCTTTGTGTGATCGTTTGTGCGATTCTGTTTTAGAAATAACTCACTAGCTAATTTGACTGTTTCCTTACTGAAGTACACATCGTATTCTTCATCGGTGTTTTCGTCAATCCTTGGAATGTGTTTGTCAGGAATTAGGGCTGCACCCACCACTGTACGTTGGTCTTCGTCTACAGCCGCTAAGCTCATAGCGCGTGTGTTGCCGTCCTTGCTAAAGAAAACAAAGTTCTCTTCGATTGCAGGAAACTTTACAAGACTAATTGCCTCTACTCCCCATGCAGTAGAACCTTCTTCAATAAGCAGTTCAACAAGTTTGCGCTCCATATCTCTGTTATTTAGTAATCGCCAATGCCTACAAGCGCATAATTAGAATCTCTTGGGTCACGCTCAACATACAGGACTTCCGCAAACGCTGAAGCAATGTCGTAAAGTTCATCCAAATCATCACGGCTCATGCCGTTTCCTGTCATATTGTAAACAAGTAACTCCTGATTGTTGCCTTCTCTGTAGTCATCGTGAACTGCTAAACCAGGAACACGGTTAATTTCGTTAATAATAATCTGTGACATATCTCTTTTGTTTATGCTCTTCTTATGTAATCTAAATCATCAAGAAAGTCATCAATGTAATCTTCTCTTCCAAATCCTATGCCCATATAGCTAACGCTGTCTTCCACGTAGTCGATGGCTTCTTGTGCTGACATACCCTCAACATTAAAAAACGATGCGGTAATCTCAGCAAGTAGTTCAATAAACTCAAAACGATCTTGACCAATAGCAGGGTTTTTGCCATATTCCAATAGCAAAGCCGATAGCAAATCGTATCGTCTTTCCTTAGTGATATATAGGTCTGTCCTCATCTCTGTTGTTTACAATTCTGACACTGCCGACCATCCATACTCTTCAGCAAGAACTGCGTATAAGTCATCGCGATCGTAACGGTCTAAATCTCTAGTTCTTACAAGTACGCCATTGTCAAAACGCTCTACGCTCTCAACCATTTCCCAATACAAGCCATCGCTAGTCATGTCTAGCAAATCAGATACATCATCTACAGACGCTATACCAACAAACATATCTACTGAATACTTCATATCTCTTTTGTTTAGCCAATGTAACTACCCATGTAATCTAAAATCTGATTATGAGCGTCTTCTTCTTGTTGCCATGTAGGTTCTTCAACTCCATCATATTCATCAAGAATATACTGTGTTACCTCATTGACAATCTCCGCAAAGTCTCTGTCGGTCACCCAATCATATTGACCCATGTCATCAGGGTCTTGGTATATCTCATAGAAGACTGCCTCGTGTACAAAGTCATAAATCCATTCCATATCAATGCTGTTTAAATTGGTTCTGCCAGTAAAGCAAGAACCGATCGGTCTTCAGTTCCTTGTACTCTAAATTCTAGTGCAGGTACTACGCTCGTTTCACCAACGTTTAATTTTAAAGGCACTGCGCCTGCTGATTCTAGCATAGCGTTTGACACAGTAAACAATGCTGTATACGTATAGACAACAGTATCGACCGTTTCCGTAAGCGTAACTGAAAGAACATCGCCATTGGCATAGTCCTTACCAATTGTGCTTGATACAGCAGTAGTGATGAAAAAGCCTGTGTTAAAGTTATTTGTGACAAGCGTAACAACTGTTGTTAACCCACCAACTACAAAGGTTAGTTCATCCCCGACTACGTAGCCTGAGCCTGCGTTAACGATAGTAACCGATGTAGGATTAAAAGCACCTACTGCTGTCTGCGTAAACGTAACTTCAAAACCCGTACCTATTCCATCCGTAGTTGGTTTATACGTTGTACTTGGTGCTGCTGTTACTGCCCCTGCGCTTGACGCTGAACCAGGAAATACCCCTATTGTACCATCGGGAGAGTCAGTTACAGTCGTGGTAATCTTTGCGCCTGTACCATTACCAGTTAAAGCTGTTGCATCATATTCTGTCGCACTTTGCGCTGCTTTTAACTCAGGGCTATAAGGCGTAAGACCTGGCAATACACTTGTGTTAGTGGCTGCAAATGGTGCGATAACGCTGTTAGCAGGAAAAGGCTTAATGTCTAAAGTAATTACCGCTGCATTGTCATTGTGCAAATACAAAGGACGTGGTAACACTTGGTAATCATCAGTTGCTTTTAGTGCTGAATAGTATCTATACATATCTCTGTTGTTTAGAATCTTAAGTTATCATACACACTATATAAAAGCCTAATTGCTTCGTCTACTTCATCTTGCACTTCCGCCCATTGTATCTCCATTGCGTAGCCTTCTCTTAAGTCCTCAAGGTCGGCAGCAATAATTGCCACCTCTCGCGTTACTTTTTTTAAATTCATATCTCTGTTGTTTAGTATTCAATTAGTCTTTCATCGCCACCGTGCCGCAAAAACCAATCTTCCCATTCTATATCAAAAAGCAATTCTCTTTGATTTAAGAGATAAACGAATTCAGGTTCGTTCACATTAAAGTTATACTCAAAAAATGTTTCTAGAATTGAGTCCGCTTCATAGCTATTCAAACCAAAATAATCATTGGCTAAATCATATAACTCTTTCCAACTTCTCGGTGTACTGCTCATATCTCTGTTGTTTAAACCCCAACTTCTACTTGAGCAACACTAGGGTCATTATAAATCTGACTGATTCGAACGCTATCGTATCGGCTCGCCTCATCATATAACATATCCAATTCTCGGTCTGTCCAATCGCTGCCGTCAGGCTTTTCTATTTCAATTGTGCGACCAATAACCGCATCAACGAAGTAGCCCATACGTTCAAATAATTGTGCAATTTGTTCTGTAGTTTCCATATCAAGTTGTTTATAAAGACTCTGCTTTTCTTAAAGCGTCAGCTAGGTTGTCAAACTCCCACACACTCCCACCTCGTGTATCAGACATAAGCCAATAGTTTGTACCGTGCGGTTGGTATATCTCAATGTTATTCACTTCGATATACGTTGTGCCTCGGTCTTCGTATCCGTCAAAATTTACCATATTAATAGCTGCTCCAAATATAACCGCCTACCTCTCGATAGCCTTCGTATTCTAAGTCCCGTGCAAATTTCTTGTAATCGAAGAATTTTTTGATTGTTTCTATTCCTAATTCGGCAACATCTCCAATCATATCAATATACCATTCTGCGATGTCTTCGTTTCGCATACTGCTAATTTCTTCATACACCGCTTCTGCTTCTACAAGGCTGTCATATCGGTCTTCCCAATCATCAAGAATGAGCATATTTAAATCTCCGTTGACATCGAGCGCGTAACCGAATGCGTCATAATCAAAATAGGTTTCGTATTGGTCATCACTCAATTCGATTTCATCTAAGAGTTCGTAAGAGAAATCTAGAACGCTATCACCTTCTCCCCTATAGGCGTTTTCTACAAACTCCTTAAAGTCATCTTGGTAATCAGCCGCATCTACAATTACGTTCGCAGGGATGCCGTACTCTTTGGATACTTCAAATAGCTCATTCCATTTGTTCCATACGTTCTCATCTCGAAGGATAGAATTAGCATCCCCTGAACTTAGGTAATCCCAATCGACCACTTCATAGTCCACAAAATTTACTTCTTCTGCTTTCTCATTAAAGTCATCTTCAAAATCTCTATGACTTCTATACTCTAACGGATTGAAATTAACGTCAGTCCCCCCTCCTGTGGGTAGATAAATTCGATACCAAACGGTTATATCAGTTTTATTCATGACTTAGTTCTGTGTCTATAATATACATATAAAGAAGCGTAACACCAACCCGTAAAATTAAAGGGTAGTTTTGGAACTTAATTGCGCTGACTGCATTGCCTGTCCTTCAAGCTGACTCTGTACTACATAGGCTTGCATCCCTTCGGCTGATTGTAAACGTGAAGGCATCGGTGCTGTGCTTTGGGTATCAAAGCCTGATCGCGTTTGTCTTGATGAACCACCACCCACACTACCGCCTGATGTTCCTGCTTGGTCTAAGATTCCTTTAATACTTGCAAAGCTACTAAGCACACCACCTACCATAGTCGTAATAAGTACGGCTAAAGAGATAGGGTCTTTTGCATTTTCTGATGCTCCCCTTACTGCGTTTGCCATTGCAATAGCCTGGTTAAGTAAAACATCTGCCACAGCTAATGTTTTCTGCTCTTGGCTATTTTGTTCGGCTAACTTACCCATTTGCTTAAACACCCCACTCACCCCTTTTGCTAGTGCCTGCCTCCCTTGAATTTCTAGGTCAATTACTTCTTGGTTTTCGTCAATCTCTTTTTGCTTAAACTTCTCGTTTATAGCATCTTTCTGTTCCTGATAAGCTTGGAATGCTTCAAGTAGCAAAGCATCGTTTGTACCTGCTAACTCTTCTTGTCTTTCAAATTCAGCAAAGGCTGCTTCTTCTTCTAGCTGCTTGTCGGTCAAGTCCTTTTGTCGAAACTCTTCCGCTAGTTGCGCTTCCTTATCTAGTCGTTCTTTTTCTTTAGCGTTCTTTCTATCAAGTGCTTGTTGTTCTAAAGCCTCGACATCCATATCGTACTGTTGCTTTAAAACTAGCAACTGAGAAAATACTGCACCCCTAGCTTTTAGTTCTGCTTGGTCTGCTTCGTACTGCAACCTGCGCCTTTCCTTCTGCTGCGTGATGTCATCCTCAATCATAGCCAGATACATTTCTTCCTGTATCTTCAGTAAACGATTAGCTACAAATTCCGCATCTTGTTCTCTTTTCCTAGCCGCATCATCTCGTTTCTTTTGGGCTGCTTCTTCTGCTTGCTGCTCCTTTTTATTGGCTTGTAACTGATAGCCTGCCCGTGTGTTTTCTAACTGCTGAAGTTGCCTTTCTGCTTCATCGATTGCCTCTTGACCTTCTTCTTCTATACCTTCAGGGTCAAACAGCAGGTCACCAACACCTGTATAGAATCCTGCTGCTAAGTTTGTTTTTTCTGACAGCACGCCAATTCTTACTAGTCCTTCACTAATGCCATCGATGGCAACTAACGCTGCTGCGACAGGTGCGGTAATAAGCATTAAAAGACCTGCGACTACATCGCTTGCTGTTTGTGCTGCTTTAGCTTGCTCTTCTTTTTGAGTTTTCAAAGACTCAATCATAACTCTTTGCGCTGCGATTGCCTCATCAGTAGCTGCCATACGCAGTTCTAGGATGTCCTCCTCTGTTGCTCCTTGCAGTTTCAAGATGTTCTCAGTAGCACTAATTGCTTCTAGTTGGTCATTGGCTGCTTGAACTAACGCTTGGTTTTCTTCAACAAGTTTGTCTGTTTCATCTGACGCACCTGTTATTGCTCCCGATATTTCATCCCAATAACCTACAATTGTACCTAGAGCAACAACAAGTAAGCCTATCCCTGTTGCAGCAATAGCACTTTTCAATCCTTTAAAACCCTTGCTCAACCGCGCAACCGATCGCTGAGTTGATTTAAACTGTCTAACAGTGCGCGATAATTCCCTAGGCAGTATTCCTCCAAATAAATCCGCAACCCCTCCCCAATCTTTTGTTGCAGTTTTTCCTCCCTTTCCGATTCTCTTACCTGCATTATCTGCTTTCTCACTAAGTTTATCTAATGATTTTGTGGCTTTTTCAGCAGCAGGCGTAACCTTATCAACTCCGATGAGGTTAAAATTCATGTCATTACTCATCGGTTCTTCAGTATTAAGTTGATTTTCTTCAACGCGCTAACCCTTAAATCGTGCCTGCCGTACCAGTGCAACCACATTTTTTTCCCTTTTTGCTCTTTCTCTTGCGCTAAACGTACAGCTAAAGGAAGCCCGTAACCTATGGCGTTTATCCAATATTTCATTAGTTAAATTCTAAGGTTTGTGTAGGGCTTACGTTCAATGTAATCTGTGTGTCAGGAGTTTTATTAAAATAAGCATCCCCCCCAATGACTACAACAGCATCATTTATTTGAACTACCTGTACTGTTGCACGGATAAACCATTGCTCAATAACGTTTGCTTGCCCTGCACAGAGCAAGGAATATGTAGCTGTTGCTCCTGCGCTTCGCTGCAGTGCCTGAATGCTTATAGTTCCATGTGTACCTCCGTCGCTTTGATTGTTCAGGATTGTTGGGCTTCCAATATTGCGTAAGGTGCAAGCAGTTGTAGCAGATGTTCTCGTGTTTGCTATAGCTGTTCGCGCTGTAAAGTTGGCTGAATTCCCGTGCGTTCCATTACTACCGCCTACTTCAATTGTAGTTATGTCGTAAGTGATATATGTTATTGTGTCCTGCCCTGCGTTAAATACTGAAAGCCCTTCGTTATTAGTGGCTGATACGCTTGAAGCATTTGTAGTTTGTGCAAATAACTCTAAAGAGTATGTAGCCCCTGATACCTGCAATCCATTGAACGCATGGGTCACTACGTTTGTACCAATGCCTGCATCGTTTTGGGCGTTAGTAAATCCGCTAATAGGCTCAGGATAAGTTCCAATTGGATTTGTTCCGCCTCCTCCATTTTCGTTACCTGGTGAAATAAAACATTGTTGCGCTGACTCACTCCAAACGTAGCCATTTATTGTACAGCATTCAGCAGTTGCAGGTGTAGATACCCCTGTCTTAGCATCAACAAAATTTACTGTTCCGTCATCGTTGAACGAATCAACTTGCAAATTACAGCCTCCATCTATTCGTGAAGTAGGTGCATTAATTACTTTGATCAGTTCTGCATTGCACAATTTTTCACCGTCAAGCGTAAAGTTTTTTAAAGTGAGTAGTTTCCAATATGCGCCTTCGATGTACAGTAAGTCGTTAAACTTTAAGTCATATATATCAGTAGCGTTAAGAGAAAATTTAGCCGTCATCAATCGGCTTTCTTCGCTGTATATCTCATTCATCATACGTAGCCAGTACGTATTAAAAAGATATTTCTGAGTGTACCCACCAACGGCAGGTGAGTCAAAATTGCTTGGGTAGGAATAACCCCACTCTAAAGAATTAGTGCTAGTTGTTACTCCGAATGTATTGTACTCAGCAAAATAAGGGTAGGTTGTATACCCTGTTCCCCCATAATTAAATGTTGCGCCATTGCCTATGTTTTGTAATCCGTTGTAGTACGCTAATACAGGTTTACAAGCTACAGGTTCTTTAAGGTAAATACTTCCACTGCTTCCGTCAGACCAAACCCAAAACGCAGGACACAGCACATTAGGCACAAAGCTCGTCCCTGTATTTTGAATCCAACTGAAGATTTTCCTGTTGCGTAGTGGTTGGAATATATCACTCGTCTCCATCTCACCCGTTGCAAAATCGTTGTCTTCGTTCTCAAATATGTACGTTCCTTTTACTCGTTGGTTATGGTGCTGATACCATTGATTTAAAAAGTCCTCGCCTTCACCGTCTGAAAACGTAATTGACTTCTTTTGATACTTAGTCGTTGGTTCGATTGTTATGCTGTCTGCATCTACTTTGTTTGTCCAATCTTTATTTACCCCTGAGTCCCACCACGTTTCCCAAGGCTCGACATATATAGTGCCTACTGAATCGCGATCAGTAATCATGCGTAAGTTAAACTTTTCAAATATGGCTTTTAGCCATTTATCTACAGTTACATCATTTGGGAAATTAGCAGACACATCAACAAAACCAACTGACCCTGAGAAATTAATAAGGTTAAAAAAGGACTGACCATTGATTGCGTCTGAAGTAATCTGTACTGTATCAAATGAGTTATCCGAAAGCGCAGAAACAGAAACTACATCTCCTACGTTTAAGTCTAGCCAGTATTGATGGTCAACTGTGTTTACTACCGTTGGGTCACATGGTACGCTGTAGTATTGCGTTCCCGTATTGTTGACCTGCATACGAACGGTCATATTAAAATTAGTTTGGCTCGTTGTCGCAATGGTTCTAACAAATAGGCGTGTAGCTAAAAGGTAAGAACCGTCATAAGGTGCTGTAAATACTCCGTTAGTTACTAGTCCGTCAGGGTCATAGTATGGGCTGCCTGTTTCATAGTCAAACACAAGGTCTTGGTAAATGCCTGCTTGAGCAATAGGAATGTTTACTGCGCTACTTAGCCCTGTGCGAAATCCGTATGTAGCCCTTGATTTTACACGCTCTGTTTGTGTAGCAAGAAACATATAGATTTTCTGAAAGTCTGCACTATCGAAAAACGCGCTGTTGTATACAAAGCCTGCGTACTGAAAAATGTATTTGATTAGGTACTGTATGCGTATAGCAGGTTTAAAATTTTCCTGCTTCAATGATTGGGTAACATCATTGTCATTGTCCATACCAGTTCCTGCACCGTGGTATGTAAACCCTGTACTTGTCCCTTCGTTGTTTGCGTTGTTCGTAGCGTTTAATCCATAATCAGCCAACGGGTAAACAATGACACCATCGCCTACGCTTCCTGACGTTACATCATTGGTTAGAGTCCAACTATTAATAATGTTTGTCCACGACAAAGAATGGTCTAAATCAGTGTCTACCGTTCCTGCTTCAGTAATAAATAGCTGCTCCCATGACAAGTCTTTTATCGTTTCAAACAGCTTTGCCAATTCTTCAAAAACTACAACTGTATACTCTTCTTCTGTAGCGTTTAGTAGCTGCATAATACCTGACATGACCAAAACCCCGTTGTCGTAAACATCAACGTTAGTACGCTTGGTTGCCTTGAATGTTCCTAAGTTAACGTTGTAGTCATAGTAGAAAGAGAAGAACTTTAGATTCTCACGAGTAGCAGGCAGCTTGAAATTAAAGCTGTAGGGCGTTCGGTTGGCAAATGGCTTTGCTAAATCTTGGAAATGGAAGTTTAGCTGAATCGGTACTTTAGGCGTATCTAACTGTACTTGATCGCTTCCGTCTTGTGAAGTAGCTATTAATTGTACCATTACCTAGTGGGGCGTAAGCGTGAAATATCTACCTGTAACTCATAAGAAGTCAAGCCATCATTCACAGATGTTTTGCGTTGAAACGAACCATCCGCTACTACAACTCGTACAGCTTTGTTCTTGTCTGCCCCTGTCGAGTTTGTGCCGTAGTTATCGCTGCCTGTCATGTATACTCGCTCGCTATTCAAAAGAGACATCATCAAAGGACTCAAGGTAGCAGGATTTCCAAAGGCTGTATTTAACTTAAACGAAGTAGTTGTTACGCTACTTGCTTGGGTCTTCCCTCCTTCGTAGCTGTACTTGTTGTAAGCCGTTGCTCCTACACCATTTGCATCATAACTGTTGCCTCCAATCTCCCTGTACTCCGTTCGTTTAATCGATTGGCTTAATTGCGACTTGCCATTAAAGACTAGGCTATCCAATCCGCCTTTGCTGTTCCACCAGTGCAACGTATAAAATTGTCCTGCTTGTTCAAATTTGTTGCAGTCTAAACGCTCAAATCTATATGTGGCAGAAACTGCATTTCCCCAAGGGTCACCTAGGTTATCTGATAAAATAATGTCATAGTGTGTCCAACCTGAATTTGTTGGATTTGCAGGTGAATACGTGCCTGATTGACCATTCAGATTTGCTGTGCCAATTCCAAGATATAGAAGTCTTTCAGTGTCTGCCGTTACAGTGCTAGGGGTTGCACCTCCATTTGTGGTTTCGTTAGCAAATGTGTTTTGACTTAACACGGTAGTTTCATTGTAGTATCGAATACTTATGTAGCTCGCATCAGAATCTGTAGTGTTAATGAAAGCTAGTGTTGCCCAAGTCGTTTTGCCTGTATCATACACCACGTAATTTTTATACACTCCCCCTACTAAGGGTGTATCAGAAAGAAACAAAGCAGATGAATCATCGGGTACGTATGATGCGCTGTCTGTTGTTTCAATTACCGTTGATGTAGGTAAGGTAAAATTGCCTGATACCAACTGCACAATTTGATGGTAAGAAGCACCAAGCAATGTAAGGGTAGGTTCTAAATTCGCAGATGCTGCGTATTGATAGCCAGGTATAATCGTAACCGTTTTAAATGCAGATGTGTTTGTGCTAAGTAAGTTGCTTGCTGCTTGACCTAAAAACCACTTGTCTTCGTCGGGCTTGACAAACTGCGCTGCAACAATTCTTGGGTTAAATACCGCACAGTCTGCGTTGTTTGGTAGCTGACGAAGAACGGCTCTTGGATCATTGTCTATATTCACGGAGCAAGCATACCTGTATTTAGGTTGTGCTGTATTTGAAGTGTCTTGAAACACGTAGATTAAATCATCATACGCGCCTCTTAGACCTATACTCGTTTGGTTTATTACAAATGCCATTACCCTAGATTAAATGTAACTGTGTATTCTTTGCCAAAGTTGCTGTTAAAGAATGCCTGTAAGTCCCTTGTTAGTGCTGCGCCTAACTTTCGCTGTGCTTGTTTTTCTGCATGGTCAAAGGCTAGAGCGTAATAACCTGTCGGCTTAATGCCTGTCAAGTAAACGCTTCTTGCTATCCTCTGTGACATAGCATCGTAACTTAAAAACCTACCTTTCTTATCCCTCCAAGTTTGATTACTAATGCCCCGATCAGTTATCCATTTTCGAATAGCAGGCTTTAACGCTCCCTTCTGTCCTGTACCGCTGCCAAATTGATATTCACTGTTAGGTGCTTTTAGAGAAGATGCTGCACCTTTTACCCCTTGCTCTACAAAATCCCAATACGGCACATCAGCACCAAATGACATCGTTAAGCCTGTAGCGGTTTCTACTAGTTCAAACCCTAGTGACTCCGATAACGCACCTGTAACTACTTTGTCTTTTTCTACTAAAACGCTTTGTGCTTTAGACACAACATATCCTCCCAACTCGTTGATAGCATTTAGAAACTTCGGCATCTTCAGTAGATACCTATTTTTCCCTACATTGATTTCTACCTCTAGCTTAGTCATAGGGAGCAATGCAGAGGTTCAATGGCGTAGGTAGCTTAATTTCAAACTGCGTACTCCACCCTGTAAGCAGGTTGTCAAACCTAGCTGTAAAAGGTGTGCAGTTTAACGGCAAGGAAAAACTCCAAGCATTAGAGATTTCGCTTCCTTGGTTTACATTAAAAACAAACTGGCTTGCTACATCTTGCAGCAACAGATAAGTTTCCGTGTATATCTGTGTAATGACTTCTTGCTGTTTCTCTATTACAAGATCGCCTACTATGATTTCATACGTGAATACTGTAGCCCCCCCTTCCATTGTTGCGCCTGTACATTGACCATACAGCAACGGGTAGTCAGTTACGTTCAACTTGTCCATGTCCAACGTATCAACGGTATACGTATGGAAACTTTTTAAAATCAAATGGTTGTCTACGATAGTTTGTAGGGCGTTGTTAATGTCTTGTATTGTCTGCATTCATCTTGATGTTTTGAGATACTCGAACGTCTTTTTCGTATGAAAGGAAAGCCAGTACATCTTCTATATACAATTCTGTTACACGCTGAATACTCAAGGGATTTTGATTCGCTAATTCATAGATAGTGGCATACCATCCCCACTTGCTGTGAATTGTCTTTGTTTTTTGGTCTGCGTCTTTTTGCTCAAAGAGCGTTGCATAGTGATAGCTAATTCCTTTTCGATGTTGCAAAAAAAAACCAATGCTCCAATAGCTACATCCATCTTCAAGTTAAGCATTTCTGCCTTTCTTTCCTTGCTTGGGGCGTATGTTTCTATCTCGTAACTATCATGTCGTTCAAGCGCAATTGGTCTGTAAAGTATAGACATAATGATGTGCAGGTTATCAAACATACCTTGGTTGCAATACGTGTCAAGGTCTGCAAACTCACCAACCGTTAACGTTGACCAATTAGGTATGAATCCGTACCACCTACCATTGAGCTTAACCTTGTTTTGTAAAGGCAACTTTAAAGACGAAGCATCAGGGTCAGAGATAAACCACGCAAGAAGTTCACCTGCCTTTTCTATCTCGTGCCATTGAGCATTTTTTAACGTGCCAGGCTCTAAGCCTCCTAAACATTCGATAGCTAGTCGCACTGCTTCGTGAGCGTTCATAGACTTCTCGTATGCCTTCCACACGTTTTGGTATTGCTCTATGCTTATTTCGTGGTAACCTTCAGGTAGGCTTACTTTCATCTTACGTAGTATGAACGGTTTCTGTGTGACAATTTATTCAAGCAGCAGTATCGAATTGCATCTATTCCATGATTCCAAGCGTCTCGTGGGTGTGGCAGTATACGCCCGTCCCGATCTGTACTCCACTTGTAGTTCCTAAACTCCTTTTGCAAGTTTAAGCTGTCTGACTTAATGAACAGCTTGTGCCTTCTCATTATGTCAATTCCATTGCGTATGCTGTCTGCTCCCTTACGCGCAGGCTTGACGTTAAAACTCATGCGCGATAACTCAGTAATGCTTTTTGGTTCTGCGCTGTCCGCTATGATTTCATCATGCCTCCCTATATCCCAAGCCTTGAACTTCTCCCCTAAGTCTTGATTGGTTAAGCCTCCGCTGTATATCAATTCCTCCATGTACAGTTCATCCCCTCTTTGACTAACTCGAACCAATGCAGCAGGGTCAGCAGCGAATCCAAAGTCTAAGCCGTAGGCAATGTGCTTGGCGTTTTCAGGCAGTTCGTCGTATACGTGTGTTTGAAATATAGTTTCCTTACTTATGCCTCTCTCTCCTAGTCCATAGATTCTCCAATAGTTTTCGTCTGTTTCCTTCAGTCTTTCAATCTCATCTATTACCTCCTTGTTTAAGAACGGGTTGTCTAGGTACGTAGACTTAAAAAAGTCGCAGTCATCCCTAGGTATTACCGTGTCATAAATCCAATGGAACTCTTCTGACGGGTTGAAATCGATGAAAATTTTATACAGGCAGCGCATAGAAATTTGGACAAAAACCTCCTTAGCTATTTCTGTACACTCATTGAGAAAAACGAAGTGATGCTTTGCTCCCCTGAATTTGTCAGGCTGATCTGCGCTTATGAATTGAACCAGGTTGCCAAACAGATTATAAGTGTTCTCTGTCTTGTTATGGTGCTTCTCTTGATACCATCCTGCTTCCTGTATGATGTTAAAGAAGTCACGCATCACACTAGCACGAAGCGAAGGAAAAGACCTGCGTATGATGGTTATGGTAAACTGTGAGTTTTGGTACGTGTAGCACCATTCACACAGGCAATGCAGAACTGAATAAGTCTTGCCACTTCTTGAACCACCTTGTAAGCAAACGATACGCGCTTGGCTTCCCTTTACATCGTAGTACGCTTTAGGCTGTTTC
>Ga0257110_1000235_pt1 | contig 29036 bp, 35 predicted proteins | sample LP_taG_7_FD_190184 | JGI IMG/M metagenome (GOLD analysis project Ga0257110, IMG submission 190184) | Marine microbial communities from Northeast Subartic Pacific Ocean, Canada - LP_J_2015_P26_10m | ecosystem: Environmental > Aquatic > Marine > Oceanic | place: Canada: Northeast Subartic Pacific...
GCCTATCCCTTGATACCAGACAAGGTATATTAAACGGTGGTGATTCTGGGCCATCGGTTGTTCCCGGCAATGTAGATGAAAGTATCTTGATAGATTATATTGAGTCTGGAGATATGCCACCAGACAATCCACTCAGTCAAGAAGTAGTTGACAATTTTAAGAAGTGGGTTAAAATGGGTATGCCTGACCCAAGATACAAGCATGAAAACAGGGCGATAGAGCTAAGACAGGCTAGGCAGTTTTGGGCATTCAAGAAAGTACAACGACCACCAGTTGCGAAATATGATGGCGATGTTATTGATGGTATTGTTAATGATGAGCTACAGAAACAAAACCTTAATCCTATAGAGCAAGCAGACGAACATACATTAATCAGAAGATTATACTATGACCTAATAGGACTTCCTCCAAGCGTAGAACAATTAGACTCATATGTAAACGGTAAAGAAACAGATAAATACGAAAGATTAGTTGACAGTCTATTAGAAGATGAAGGGTATGGAGAGAAATGGGCGAGACATTGGCTTGACATAGCAAGGTATGGCGAGTCTACAGGTCAAGATAGAAACTTAGTCAGCCCATACGCATGGAGATATAGAGACTATGTTATTGATTCTTTCAACAAAGATAAGCCATACAATGAATTTATAAAAGAACAAATAGCTGGCGATCTGTTGCCACATAAAAATTATCAGGAGTATAATGAACAACTTACAGCAACAGGTTTTCTTACAGTAGGCACAAAAAATCTTGGTGCAAATCTTAGACAATATATAGCAGACACAGCAGACGATCAGATAGATGTTATTACTAGGGGTTTTCTTGGTATGACTTTGAGCTGTGCAAGGTGTCATGACCACAAGTTTGATCCGTTTAGTCAAGAGGATTATTATGGTGTTGCTGGATTATTTAGCAACACAGAAAATTTAGACGGAGTTTACAGAGGTAATAATAATACAGGATTTCTAGGTGATTATGGATTTTTAGTCAACAAAGAGACAGAAGAATTATATAAGAAGAGAAAAATAAAAGAATGGATGTTGCTGTCAGAGATATGGAATTTAGAACAACAGATAGAAAGCATAAAGACTTGGAATAAACGTGCCACAGAGCAACAATTACAAAGAGAGTTAAATAAAAGAAATAAACAATTAGCAGAAGCAAAGAAAAATTTACCAGAAGAATATTTAAAGTATTTAGAACATCTAGAGCCTGTAATGTCTGTACGAGACAAACAAAAGATGCAAGAGATCAAACTGGCTATACGTGGGGAAGTCAATAACCTTGGCGATGAAGTGCCGAGAAGATTACCGGAGATATTTAGCGATAGGCCAGACCTTGCGTTTGACAATACAAGTGGTAGATTAGAATTAGCAAACTGGATAGCACATAAGACTAATCCACTAACATATAGAGTATATGTAAACAGGATATGGAGACATTTAATCGGGAAAGGAATAATAGATAGCTTCGACAACTTTGGTGTACTAGGTGGAGAACCAAATAATATTAAGCTGCTTAACTATCTATCAGATAAATTTACCGTAAACAGATTATCTACTAAACGTTTAATAAAAACTATAGTCATGTCTAATGTATATAAACGGAGTAGTAATTATGATAACCACAATTTTGATATTGATCCTGATAATATATTTTTCTGGAGAGCTAATGAGAAAAGGTTAGAGGCAGAGCAAATTAGAGACACTTTGCTGTTTGTCTTTGGCAAACTAACAGGATCGCAAACAAACGCAAACGATTTTCAAACCGACATTAAAAGTGTAAGCAAAGATTTAAATAAACATATACAATCGCATACTGGACGTTCTATCTACTTACCATCATTAAGAGATAAGAAAGAAGAGTTATTAGACATATTTGATAGACCAGACAATAGCCTAATGGCAGCAGAGCGTAGTATAACGACTGTATCTACACAAGCACTGTATTTAATGAACAATCCTGTAATAATTAATATGTGTAAAGTAGAAGCAGAAACAATAAAAGATGCAATACAAATATACAAGAAGTTTTTAAGCAGAGAACCATTAGACTCAGAATTAAGTAAGATAAATAAATTTATCAATAACGGAGGCACAATGGCACAATTAATACAAACTGTTATATGCACTGGAGAATTTAGGAATTTAAGATGAATAAACAACACCGTGATTTTTATACAAATACTACTGAATCATTAATAAACAACTATATTTGGTTTAGGGTTGCAAAAGTAGCGTCAACAACAATTTTGTACCATTTAAAAAAACACACAGAAATTTGTTATTCTCAAAGAAGAGAAATAAATACAGGACCGCGACCATTATATAACGAATCTTTTAAGTTTGCTTTCGTAAGAAACCCTTGGGAGCGACTAATAAGTTTTTATATGCTTCATCACAATATTTATATAAAAAATAACAGGGTTGGATATAAACAAGGGGGCAAGTCTAACCGCAGACTCGTATCCGCTAATACATTCGATGAATTTATGGAACGTTTATCCCGCGATAATTTTGATGTAAGTATATGTAATAGGCATTTTAGATTACAAACATGTCTATACCCAGTTAATGATATAGATTTTTTAGGCCGTTTTGAAAATTTTAATAATGATTTTAGTTTTGTTTGTAAAACACTTGGAGTAACAACAAAATTTGGACATAAAAACAAAGGCAGACGTAAAAGACCATATACAGACTATTATAATTCTAGAACAATAAAAATTGTTGAAAGAAAATACGAAAAAGATATAGAACTATTAGGTTATAGATTCGGAGACTAAGTATGTTAAATAGAAGAGATATATTAAGAACATCATCGTGTGGATTTGGATTATTAGCATTAAATAGCATCCTTGCACAAGAGACTACAGATTTTGCCCCAAAAGCAAAACGTGTTATATTCATGTATATGAATGGCGCACCGTCACATGTAGATACTTTTGATTATAAGCCTTTGATGGTAGAAAAAAATGGTATTGATGATCCAATATCTAAAGGTAGAAAGATTGTTAAGCCAGCAGTACCTTTAACTCCAGCGGGAGATAGCGGTATAGAGATTAGCGAATTGTTTCCAGAACTTCGTAAACACGCAGATGATCTATGTTTATTAAACGGTATGACAAGCAAGACAGGTAATCACCAACAAGCCAGAAGTTTGTTACACACTGGTAACTTTCAATTCAGTAGACCAAGTATGGGTTCGTGGCTGTTATATGGATTAGGAACAGATAATCAAGAACTTCCGGGCTTTATAACTATTGATGCATCTGTCAGTCCAAATAATTATGGTAGTGCTTTTCTTCCAGCAGTTTATCAAGGCACAGCAATTAATGGTGGTAATTCTGGCAATGCAATACCTAACTTAAAAAACAATACAATCACTAGAGATATACAGAGAAATAATTTAGATTTACTATCTGATCTAAATAATATAAAATTACAAAACGATGTTGAGAATAGTAGGCTAAACGGTTTGATAGAAAGTTACGAATTAGCTTTTAAAATGCAAATGTCAGTTCCCAATGTTATAGATATTAGTAAAGAGTCAAAAGAGACACTAGAAAGATATGGCATAGGTCAAAAGGGTGTTGAAAAATTTGGCAGGCAATGTCTATTAGCTAAAAAATTCAGCGAAGCTGGCGTTAGGTTTGTAGAAATTGGGCATGGAGGTTGGGATATGCATCAGAATATTGATACAAGTTTAAAGAATCAAGCGTATAATATAGATAAGCCAATAGCAGCACTACTAGAAGATTTAAAGAATGATGGTATGTTAGACGATACATTAGTAATATGGGGTGGCGAGTTTGGTCGAACTCCGGGGATGAAGGATGGAGCTACTGGTAGAGATCATAATAACTCTGGGTTCTCTATGTGGATGGCAGGCGGTGGAGTTAAAGGCGGCATGAGGCATGGATCAACAGATGATTTTGGACATAAAGCTATAGACAGTATTGACATGCACGACTTACATGCTACAATACTATACTTGATGGGTATTGATCATAGCAAACTTACATATAGATATAGCGGTAGAGATTTTAGATTGACAGATGTTTTTGGTAATGTACAACATGATATTATATCCTAATGGTAAATAAAAAAGTAAGAAAAAAAATACCTAAAGAATTAGCAATAATTCAAGCAGATAACTGCACTGGATGTGAAGCCTGTTTAGAAGTATGCCCCGTTGATTGTATATTTCAAATAAAACAAGGCGTTACACAGTGGTGTGAAATAGATTTGGAAACTTGTATAGGTTGTGAACAATGTATTCACGTTCCCGGCAACAAGGGTAAGATGTATGATGTTAAAGTTTGTCCTTGGGATGCCATAGAAATGGTTCCTACTGAAGAGATAGCGGTAGCACAGGCCGACATGGGAGGTCCAGAAAAATATATAGATGAAAATTGGAATAGATTAGTAGATATAGCACAGAACATAGCAGACTTAAAGGGGGCGTAAAGGTTTCGACAGGTAAATAGAAATATAGATCGCATCGACTAGTTGATCTCTTGGCTAGTATAAAAAGAGATTACATTTTTTAATTGCCGATACTTCTGTATTAGCACTCGCTGTTTAGTGAGGGGGGTTGCCTAAACCTTCTTGCCCAATTAGGCTGACTCCGATAATCGGATAGGGAATTATACCTGAATTAAATATAAAAATAAGTGTATTCACTTTGACGCAGGAAAGACTGATAGTTTTGTCTGTAGTATTAATAACAACAGACTAACGATGTAGAAGTTTATATGGAATTTATGCTGGACAGGGGTTCGATTCCCCTCGCCTCCACTTTATAATTTATAGAAAAAAAATAATGCCAAATAAAAAAGAAATTACAGCACATCGCCATTACTGGGTTGATCTATATAAAAAATCTCATGGTTGTTCCTTATGTGGATACAATCGTCATCCTTCTGCTTTATGTTTTGATCACATACCAGAACGTGGGAAAAAAGCAGAACTAACTAAAAATGGATGTTCAAAAAGAACTTGTGCAGGAGGTATGTACCAACTCTATAATGCTAATATTCCAGTTTCAGAGTTGTTAGAAGAGATTAAAAAATGTAGAATATTATGTTCAAACTGTCACATGGAATGTACACATAACAAAAATGAAAGAATAAGAATAGTGACTAGAGAGCAAATATCTGACAAGTTTTTAGAATCCATTTTGAAAAATTTTGAGGAATTATGACTAATTGTAGGGACGTAAGACAGGACAATGTAGACTTTCTCATAAGAATATATAGAGGAGGATACAGAGATATAGAGATATATGATTTACTAATACAAAATTTAACAAAAAATGAAGCAGAAGCCTTTATAAAACAAATTATACGATCTGCAATTAATGAATTTTCTGAAGATAAAGTTGATTCTGCAATGCAATTGTTGCATCGTTTTATAGAAAGATTTCAATTAACAAATTGTGATTCTTTTTATGAAGAATTAGTTTATCTTTACCATTCCAAAGATGTTTTAAAGAATCATATATCTTTATCAATGTTAATAGCAAATACAACTTATGATTCAAGTTTTGTTTATGAGAATATAAAAGGTGACGCAAGACTACAAGTAGAATGTTGTCGAGCGTTACAAAAAAAAGATTTTTTGCAAGCTCTAGAAATTGTACAAGAATTAATTTTAAATAATAATTATCCTAGACTATTAGAATTTGTAGCTAACTCTGTAGAATTAAACATTGAAAATTGTAAAATCATGAGCAATATTATAGATTATATTGTTAAAAACAAAGATTTTCATTTGTATTACTTAGGTATAAACATGTATGTAAAAAGATTGTTCGACAATAAAAATATGGATATAGCCCAAAACATTTGTAATAATTTTGATGAAAGTTTTATAGCTCCTTTTACAAAAGCGGATTTATATGTCTCAGAGAATGATGATGAAAAATTATACTCTTTCCTTTCTAGTGATTTAAACAACATACATACATTCTTTCCTACATGTCATTGGCTTTTTAAGTCTGCGGTAAGATTAGAAAAAACAGAAGAGTTAGAAAAAATAATCGAATCTTCTGAAACAAAAGAAGAACACGTATTAAAACTTTTAGATTCATTAAAAGAACATAATGAAAAAATAAGCAGAAGACCTTATAGGCATTTGGAAAAAATAAAATGTAAAAATAAATTTAACGTTTTGTTTTGTATCAACCAAAGTTTTTATATGGGTTTCCAAACAGCTATAATTTCTTTGTTGGTAAATAATTCTAATATCATTGGAGATATGATTTTTTATATAGGTATAGACAATACTATTGATAAAGATCAATTAGTAGGCTTTATGGAAACTTTAGATGTTGATTACAATATTACAAATATAGAAGAAGAATACAAGACAACAGAATTAAAAGTAAATTATGGAATTAAAACCCATTATACGCTTGACAAAAGTGCGTATTATCGTATATTCATGATAGACAAAATGTTAAAAGATCATAACTTGGAACGGATATTGTATTTGGATTCTGATATTTTAGTTCTATCTAATTTATATGAATTGACAAGTATGGATCTAACTAATAGTCTGTATGCTTATCCAGAAGATCAAGATGCTACAGCAGTAATACAAAGCAAAGAGTTAAACAATATACATAATTATTTTAATAGTGGCGTTTTGTTAATCAACGCAAAATCAAACTTAGTTAGAAGTCAAATAAAACAAGCTATAGAAAATACTAATAAGCAAGAAAATTTAGTGATGCATGACCAATGCGCTTTAAACATAGCTTTTAACGATGGTTTTGGAATACTAGAAGACAAATATAATTTTTTAGTTCATCATCAGGATTTATCTTTTTCAGATGCTGATATAGTCATATTGCATCTTTCTGGCAGGATAAAGCCTTGGCATGAAGATTACCATCAAAATGAATTTATAGGCAGACTTTGGCACAGTTATTACAACATGGTGGTATTATGGCAGAAGAAGTAGAAGACGCTGGTGCTTACAGAAAACTAAAGTACGGACATAAGTTAATATATAAACCTAACGAATGGTTGTTTGTACATATACCAAAAAATGGAGGTACGTCTTTTGCTGGAGAAATGAAACGAATGTATATGGGAGAGGAAAAAAAGTTTGATTCTCTTGGGCTAAAAATAATTGATATAGGTTTTAATGAGATACATAATCAAGCTTCAGTTCTGAAAACAAAGTACAAACAGTTAAGAGGGTGTCAAACAGTCGCTATAGTTAGAAACCCTTGGGCAAGATGTCTTTCTCTTTATACTTTTAATTGCGAGGCTGCTGTTAGACCTGTTAATATTGAACAACCTTGGTCTAAATCTGTTCACCCCAAACTAGTTAAAGATGGGTTTAAAGGTTCTTGGATGCCATACGGACATTTTAGAGACGAAGCTATTATGCTAAATGGCATTACTTGTAATCCAGATCGAACTTGGAGAGAAGATGATCCTCAATACTCATGGTTGGATAAAGGATCAAAAGTTTTTAAACTGGAAACAGAGATGAAAGATTTTTATGAATACATAGGTGTGCCAAAGATTGACAAAATAAAAAACAAAAGCAAACATCATGATTATCATCTATATTATGATGATGAACTTAGAGACGAAATAGGCTGTTTTTACGGTCACGATATAAATAAATTCAATTATACCTTTTAGTGTATATTTAACTAGGGTATTTATATGTTTAGTTTTATAGATAAAATGTACGGTAGGTCTTCTAAATGGAGGTCTGTACGTAATCAACACGTAAAAGATAACCCCAGATGTGCTGCTTGTGGACGCAAGACTGATTTAGAAGTGCATCATATAGTTCCTTACCACGTAGACCCTAGCAGAGAGTTAGACCCTACAAATCTTATCACATTATGCGGCAAGCATTGTCATTTTGTTTTTGGACATTTAATGGATTGGAAAAGCTGGAATGAGAATGTAGTACGCGACAGTACCTTATATTATCTCGCCAAAGTTAATAAGCCTTACAGAGAAGTATTCGGTACTCCCCCAAAGGAGTGGTCCAATGCGTTATTTAATTTTATCTTTGATTATATTACTTGGCCTTTCGTCTCCCGCGACGAGCGGAACAAGAGATCCTAAAACTTCAGATTCAAAACATCTTGCTTACGGCGAACTTCATCAATGTGTTGTTCCCGTTCGCGGTAGAATGAAGTTGAAAGACATGAAAAAAGGTGAAACCGCAGGTTTTTTTGGTTCTGGTGTAATAGTAAGTCCACATACAGTTGTTACAGCTGCACATGTATTGAATAACTCAACAGAATCTTATATACTTGTAAATGGTAAAAAAAATAAGATATTGGGGTATGCAAAGTTAAACGGTTCTGATCAAGAAAAAGAAGTCGGACCAGATGATATAGCGATAGCATTACTCGCAGATCCTGTAGAATTAGATTTTTATCCAGAATTATATACTGAAGAAAATGAGCTAGGCAAGATATGTAGTGTTGCAGGTTGGGGATTAACTGGAACATGGTATACTGGAACTGTAATAGATGACATGAAAAGGAGAGCTGGTTCTAATCATGTTGATAAATTAATATTTAAAGGTATGCTTGTGACTTCTGTAGAAAAGGGTCCGGGTACATCATTAGAATATTTAATAGGAAATGGAGATAGTGGTGGCGGTCTTTTTATAGATAAAAAATTAGCAGGCGTTCATTCTTGTATTTTTACAGGTGATGGCAAACTAGATTCTTCTTTAAAAGATTGGGCCGCTCACACTAGGATTAGCACACACTCAGTATGGCTACAAAAAATGATTGATATTTTTGAAGCTTTGTGATTGACTTTTTTTGTCTAGGATGGTATTATAAGTTTGAGGTCGAACCAAACTTCATAAAGGAAAAAAAATGTCTAAAACAACTTTACTAACTGGTGGAGCAGGATTCATCGCTCATCATGTGGTAGAATACATGCTCCATAACACTGACCATAATATCATTACTTTGGACAGATTGGATTATAGCGGAAATTTAAATAGGCTAAATGAAGTAGTTTTAGCCGCTCCAGAGTCTGAGAGAAAAAGAGTACGCACAGTATTTCATGACTTAAAAGCAGATTTAAATCCACAAATTGCAGCAACTATTGGCAAGGTAGATAACATTGTACATTTAGCTGCCGGTAGCCATGTTGATAGAAGTATTGATTTTCCAATGGAATTTGTTTTAGATAATGTTGTAGGTACGGCAAACATCTTAGAATTTGCAAGACGTTGTGACAATCTTGATAGATTTATTTATTTCTCAACCGACGAAGTGTTTGGACCTGCACCAGAAGGCGTTAAGTATAAAGAAAATGATAGATATAATTCTACCAATCCATATAGCGCAAGCAAGGCTGGTGGGGAAGAACTTGTAGTTGCATACGAGAATAGTTATAAATTACCTTGTTATATTTCTCACACCATGAATGTATTTGGCGAGAGGCAGCATCCAGAAAAGTATATACCCATGTGTATTAAACGTGCAAGAGATGGAGAAGTTGTGACTGTTCATAGCAACCCATCTAAAACTAAAGCTGGATCTAGACACTACATACATGCGAGTGACGTTGCTGATGCTATGTGGTTCCTTCTTGACTATGATTCTAGTAAGCTTAAAATGGATGATTACGGTGGAGCTAAATGCCATAAATTTAATATTGTTGGATCAACTGAAATGGATAATCTTGAATTAGGTAAGTTTATTGCTGAATGTCAGGGTAAAGAATTGAATTACGAGATGGTAGACTTTCATAGTCAAAGACCGGGGCATGACTTGCGTTATGCTCTTGATGGTAGTAAAATGAAAGATATGGGCTGGACACCTCAACCTGTTAAAGATAGACTACAACAGACCGTTGAGTGGACTATAAATAATGACAGATGGTTGGTAACATGAGTAAATTTAAGAAAAAAAATGTTGAAAAACTAAGCCCTTCAGAGTTTGCTCAACAATTAAAAAGACGACAAAACTGGAAGGATACTTTACCAAGACCAAGTGTTTCTCATGATAAGTATTGTGAGAATTATGATAACATTTTTAAAAACAAAAACAAAGAGAAAGAAGAAGAAGATGAGCAACGGGAAGGGTGACAAGAATAGACCAAAAAATATATCATATAATGATTGGTCTAAAAAATACGAGGAAATATTCAGGGATAAAAAAAAAGATAAGAAAAATGACAAAAGTTAAGTTAATATCAATCACTCCCGATAGTGAAAAAACTATAGCATATTGTGCTAGAGTGTCTAATCCAAACAATCAGGATGACAACGATTATGCTAAACTTCTAAAATATTGCATACAGAATGGTCACTGGTCTATATTTGAAATGGCAAATATGGTTCTTGAGATTAATACCAATAGAGGTATTGCTGCACAAATATTGAGACACAGAAGTTTTAGTTTCCAAGAATTTAGCCAAAGATATGCTGACACATCTTTCCTTGGCGAGTCTATATCTACTCCAGACTTGAGGTCACAGGACAATAAAAATCGTCAAAATAGTATAGATGATCTTGACCAAGAAGTTAAACACAAGTATAATGTACAGATGAGAGAATTATTCTCAAAGACTAAAGCTTTGTATGACGATATGATTAGTAATGGGGTTGCGAAAGAGTGTGCTAGATTTGTATTACCACTATCAACACCCACAAGAATGTATATGAATGGAACTATAAGAAGTTGGATTCATTATATAAACTTAAGAGAGGGACACGGAACGCAAAAAGAACACATGGATGTAGCAAGTAAATGTAAAGATATTTTTATTAAACAATTACCCGTAGTATCGGAGGCATTAAGTTGGAATGTTAGATAAAGCTATAGTAGAAATAAATGACAAACATATTAACAATGCGTATAATTCTATTTTTAATCCTTTACAAATTTCTATGGCAGAAGCGTTAAATGTCGATGTAGAGCGAGTAGAGGTAAAACGTGATAAAGCATACGTGTGGATGTACGACGATTCAGACTATGTATTATATAAATATGATGAAGAGTCATACGTAAAAGTATATGATTTTCTTAATGAGTGGGAATTAGTAACAGATGGGTACACTGATAAAGATGGAGCTGTTCCATTTGAAGGTGATTTAATTTCTTTTAAAATAGAGGTAGATAATGATACAGGAACTCACTCCAATCATTGGCATGGAGCAAGCATTGATTCTAGCTGGAATGCCGACGAATCTGGTATGCACAAAAAAAATCTAAAGTTTCGCTTGACAGATGACGAATATTAAGTATACTTAAAGAAGTTGACACGCACTTTAACTTTCAGGAATTAGCCAAATGAAATTGCACTCAAGCACACACACCGTTGAAAAATCAGGAAACTTTGAAGAGAATCAGTTTAGCATTGAAGCTTCAGCGAAAGCTTTTATGATTCTGTCAGATGGTCTTTATTCTAATAAGATCTTGGCAGTTGTCCGCGAGCTTTCGACTAATGCTTATGATTCTCATGTTGATGCGGGTAAGGCAGAATGTACCTTTGATGTGCATCTGCCTACCCGTCTTGAGCCATACTTCCATGTTCGTGATTATGGTACTAGTATGACTCATGAGGAATGCATGACATTGTACACTACGTACTTCCGTAGCACACGTAATGATAGCAATGATGCTGTAGGATGTCTTGGTCTTGGAAGTAAAGCACCGTTTGCGTATGCTGACAGTTTTACCGTAGAGGCTTTCAAAGATGGCATTAAGCGTGTCTATGCTGCTCACCGTGATAGCAATGGCAGTCCCACGTTTTGCCTGATGGACACTGTAACTACTGAAGAAGAAAACGGTATTAAGGTATCACTACCAGTAGACAAGAACGACTGTGATCGTTTTGTACGAGAGGCGAGTAAAACATATCAGTATTTTAAAGTTCGTCCAACTCTTAATGTTGAATTAATGTACAATACAGAGCGTAGTCTACTGACAGACAAGAATGGTAAGTGGGACTTTACTACTGCTCGCAATGATAACTTTGTAATCATGGGTCAGATCGCATACCCGATTGAAGAAGAGTCAATAGGCGATCATTATAACGATAAAGACAAGGTTGCTAATTTTCTGTGGCATACAAGTGGATTACGAATACACCTAAATATTGGTGATGTAGATATTACACCAAGTCGTGAAGCACTATCTTATACAACAGATACTAAAAAGAATATCCGTAATGTTATTCAGTCTGTTATTAAAGATATCAAGGCAAGCGTAGAGGATGCTATTAAAGCACAACCTACACTGTACCTTGCACGTAAAAAGTATGTTGAGATTGAGCAACAGTGCCACTCTGTAAAAGAAGCAATGGAAAGTCTAAACAAAGCTATTCAATGGAATGGTAAAGATATATTTGATGAGATGGTTGGCAACAAGATCAAAGTATCAATCCTCAACCTGACACACATACACAAGTCTGGGTATCGCAGCAAGTCAGAAACAAATAAAGATCCAGACTTTGTACCATTTCGCAAAGACACTCGTTTTGTTATAGATGATTTGCCAAGAGGTGGCATGACTCGTATTCGTAACACGATCAAACAAGACAATGCCAACAGAGGTTATAGTAGTCAAGGATACGATGTGTACGTCTACAAGCTACGACAAGGGCTGATTGGTGGCACAGACAAGCCATTCTATTATGACGAAACACAGGATAACAATAAGCTACTAGACAAACTAGGTGGTGCAAAACCTGAGAACGTAAGGTTCACATCTGACATGCCAAAACCAGAGCGTTCGTCTAATCGAAGTAGTTCTGTATACTCAGCAGAGGTTAAGTGCTTCACTTGGGATGGCAACACTGGCAAGTTTGAATCCAAGAAAGTGTCTGTCAAAGATCAAAACATGATTTACATTTCTGCTACTAAAAAGAAGAGTAGATGGTCTGATGATAAGTCTGATTGTAAACTATCTAATTTTCTGCACATAACTGACAAAGCTCTTGGTATATATCTTAGCTTACTATGCAAGCACTATGGTGTTAATGTGTATGGCAAGACTATCTGCCTCATGACTCCATCACAGATCAAGCAGCGTAAGCTAGAAGATCGCAGCAATTGGGAAGGCCCAGAGTTTATTGTGGACTACCTCAAGGCTCTAGTCAAAGACTCAGCAGAAGAGATCAGTGGTATTAGACATGCACATAGATGCTCAGATCGTAATCTACACGATGTTATCCTTGGCACTACTACTGACAATAAGGCAAAAGAAATCGTGCTTGAATTTCAGGAATACAATGATAGAATTACTAAGAATCAGAACGATCTAGATATGGTCTGGAAACTTGGTAGAGAAATGGATATGGATAGTCTGTGGGCAGAACCAGAAGGTTTTGATCAAGATGCTAAGTATTTCAAACCACTTAAGAAAGAAATGGAGAAGTATCCTCTTCTCGATGGTATCAACACTAACAGGGTTTGTGAGTCTGATCTCTCAGCTTACATCGACATGGTAGAAAATTCAAATAAAGAGTTGACAAACGTATGTCGATAAGGTATAACATAGAGATAACTTTAACACACAGGAGATTGAAATGAATTACATTATTGCAAATGACGGAAACGTAACAGCGACAGTAGCAGGTGAAGTTTACACCTTTGGCAAGTCGCACCCAAGATACGAAAGACTTATTACTCATCTTAAGAATAATAATGTCGAACACTTTGAGGCATCCTACGATATTGTATCGCATGTAAATGCATACTGCGATGGATACGCCAGCGTTGAAGGTGGCAAAATGAAATGGGATGGGATTGAAATGCCAGAGATGTTTGGCGGCACAATCCTTGATATGATTCAGCAGGGTTATCCTTTTGAACCTATGTTAAACTTCCTTGATAATATGTCACAGAATCCATCTGACCATGCTATCACAGAACTATTTGAGTTTATGGAAAACAAGAACATGCCTATCACTCCTGACGGACATTTCTTAGCATACAAAGCAGTTCGTGAAGACTACACGGATATCTGGTCTGGCAAATTTGACAATAGCGTTGGAAGTACTTGTGAGATTGAACGTAGCAAAGTAAACGGTGATCGTGAAAGTCACTGTGCTGCTGGTCTACATGTTGGAGCATTTGATTATGCCAAATCATATGGTGGAATTGATTTAGATGACAATGAAGGTGACGGTGGCAACAAGCTTATGATTTGCAAGGTAAACCCATGTGACGTTGTAAGTGTGCCAAACGATTGCAGGTGTCAAAAGCTGAGATGCTGCAAATACGAAGTCGTCAGCGAATTTGAAGATTTAATGAAGTCAGTAGTTCACATGACTAAGGATGATATTGATTACTCAAATATTAAGAAACGTAATCAGGAATGGATTTTCGAGGTTACTGCTAAATTGGAGCGTGTCAACAACGTTCTTAAGAAGCGTGAAGCTGTTTTTAGCTAGTAACTCTAGGGAGGGATGGGGCAAGTAGTGTGTGGCTTGCCTCATCCCGGTCTTAATTATGAATAAAAATAATATAAAAATTTTTCTGTTTGTTGTCATAGGACTTTTAAGTATTATGGTTGTACAAAGTTTTATATGGATTAATACTGGACCTTAATATGAATAAAGTAATAGTTACTGGTGGTTCTGGTTTTATTGGCAGCAATTTAGTAGAGAAATTAAATAGATCGGGATACAAAGTAATTGTTATAGATAATTTTTCTACTGGCAATCCCGGCAATTTACCTCATATATTTGGTAAAGTATCTCCCGTAGATATTAATGATTGGAGCGTGGAAAAGTTAGCTAAATTATGTGATAGTGCTAAATGTATATTTCACATGGCCGCTTTTCCGAGTGTTCAAAAATCAATTGAATGCCCTTTGATATCATCTAAAGATTTATCAGCAACTGTTAAAATGCTAGAAGTAGCTAAAAAAATAAAAGTAAATAAATTTATTTTTAGCAGCAGTTGTTCTGTATACGGAGAGCCTCCAACCTCAAGACCTTTAAGCCCATACGCTTTAAGCAAGTTGCATGGAGAAGATTATTGCACAATGTATTCTAGTCTTTATAATTTAGACACTACATGTTTAAGATATTATAATGTATATGGCGTAAGAATGTCTAATACAGGTGCATATAGAAGTGTACTCAGTTTATTTTTAGAGTCTCATAAGAATGGTACACCTCTGAGCATTGTTAATGATGGCGAACAAAAAAGAGAATTCATACATGTGGATGACGTTGTTGATGCTAACATTTGCGCCATGAGTGCAAAGAAATCTTCCTCTCAAAATATTTTTGATGTCAGCTATGGTAAAAAATACTCTATAAATGAAATTGCAGACATGTTTGGTGGTGACAAAGTTTATGGAGAAAAAAGAGTAGAACCTAAAGAAATAAAAAAATCAAATATTGAAAGCACAAAGTGTTTTTTAGAATGGAAGCCCCTCGTTAAACTAGAAGATTGGATACCATCGTGAAAAAACATTATTGTAAATTAGATGAAGTAAATAATATAACTGTAGAGTTAATTAAAACAAATAGTGGAAAAACTATTTTTTCTTTGGTAGACAAGACCAACAAGCCAACTCAAATGTGTTACAATCACGCTGAGTTTTGTCAAGTGTTTACAGAAGTGGATAAATATAGATTATTACAATTAGCGGATTTTATATATGAATACTGTAAAGCGGACAGATAGTATTATTTTACTTGCAATACTTTGTTTTATTGGTATAATGATATTATTGCTCTTGCCGAAAAAAGAATTGACAGTCCACGACAAAGTAAAAGCTTGGAAACCAAGAGATTTCTATTACATATATCAAATGTGGACAGACAAAGATCTTATTGAATTAAAAGAAAAGATTGAACACGATGAAATGGTCAGAAATAAAAAAGTGGGCTAAAACAAAAGGTTATAATGTCTCAAGAGAGAAGGCAGAAAATACCGATGAATACACATATGAATATACTTGGGCAAAGGACGATAAATCATCTGGAGGTTTAGCCACAAGTGTTAAGGGTTTAGCAACGGATATATTTAATGATTTAACAAATAATAAACATTTAACGCACCAGAATCAATACCAGCAAGAATTTAAATGGTTTAAGAATGAAAATTAATTATGAACCCAAACTAGACTTTGATGATGTATTATTAGCCCCACATAGAAGCAGAACTGCTTCACGATCTGATATTAAGCTGGTACGTAACTTCTCATTCTATCACTCCGATAACGTGTGGGAGGGTGTACCTATCTTTGCAGCAAATATGGACACAACTGGCAGTTTCGCCATGTCTGAAGCATTAGATAAGTATGCTATGCCAACATGCCTGCACAAACACTACGAAGTAGATGATCTAGTACGTGAATTGTACTGTCCTAACACTCAGTGGTACAGTATAGGTATTAAAGACGCAGACATTTTTAAACTAAATGAGTTTAAAGAGAAGTCAGGTATTTCCCCTAATATTTGTATAGATGTAGCTAATGGTTATACAGATGACTTTGTTGGTTTTTGCAGCAGAGTAAGAAAACATGTGAATAAACACACCATTATAATGGCTGGTAATGTTTGTACTCCAGAGATGGTGCAGGAATTGATCTTACATGGTGGAGTAGACATTGTTAAGATAGGCATTGGACCGGGATCTGCTTGCACAACAAGGTTAAAAACTGGTGTTGGATTTCCTCAGTTATCAGCTATAATAGAGTGCAGTCATGCAGCACATGGATTACGAAACGGAGATGGAAGACTAGGCTTAGTATGTGCTGATGGTGGCTGTAGGACTCCTGCCGATGTATGTAAGGCATTTGCTGCTGGTGCAGATTTTGTTATGCTGGGCGGCATGTTGGCTGGAACGCATGAGTGTGAGGGCGATTGGCAATACGAGTGGCTACCAGACAAAAGTAGGATGATCAGAAAGTCTCTGAAGTTTTATGGTATGTCTTCAAGCGAAGCGCAGCTAAAGTATGGTGGAGTAAAAAACTATAGGGCTAGCGAAGGTCGTGTAAAAGAAGTACCATATAAAGGTCCAGTAAAAGATATCATATTAGATGTGTTTGGAGGTCTGCGTAGTGCTTGTGCATACATTGGAGCGACCAAGCTAAAAGATATGAACAAATGTGCGGAATTTAATTTAGTAAATAGAACCCATTTCGACCAGAGTGTATAATGTATATCTTTGATAAAAAACATTATGTAGAAAATCAAATAATTTATTCTGAGTTAAACAAATGGTTTATGGTGCAAATACCTAAAAATGCTTCAACAACCATTCATGTATTTCTGAAAAGCCTTACGCCAAAAGTTGCAAAAACACTTGACATTAAAATTCTTTCTTCAACATTAGATATTTATCATAACAAGCCTAAAAGTATTGTAAAAGAATTTCCAGAGTTAAAATACTTTACACGATTATGCATTGTTAGAAATCCTTGGGATAGATGTTTATCATATTATACATTTAGGCTTAAGCAGTCAGCTAGGAGAAAATCTTACCAAACTCACAGTCGGTTAATAAGAGAGGGTTTTAAAAATTCTTGGATGCCGGGAGGATTTTTTTCCGATCACTTAAGCATGAATTGTAGTTCACAACCTAATGGTAGAGATTGGCTATGTAGTGATACTCAATCATCTTGGTGTGACAAAAAAACTAAACACTTTAAACTTGAAGACGGGTTAGATAAGTTGTATAATTATATTGGCGTTGATAACGATATTCAAAAAAAACATAACACCAAAAAAATTTACAACATATCAAAGCATTATGATTACCAAGATTATTACGATAAAGAACTAAAAGATAGAATAGTAAAACTCTATAAAAAAGATATTGACAACTTTGGATATACTTTCTAATGGCAGTACCAGCAATAATTATTTCTACATTGTGTTACGTTTGGACATGTACCTGTTGTATTATAGGTCGTGACTATCCACACGCTTTAATGTGGTTCGCATACGCTTTAGCAAACTTAGGATTACTTTGGTATGAATTTAATAAAATGGGATGATAGATTCTTAGTCTTAGCCAAACTAATAGGATCGTGGTCAAAAGACCCGTCAACTAAAGTGGGTGCTGTGATAGTCGATGATAAAAATAGAATTGTGTCCGTTGGTTATAATGGTTTTCCAAGAGGAGTAGAAGATTCTCAAGAAAGACTTTGCAATAGACAGGAGAAGTACGATATCATAGTACATGCGGAAGTGAACGCTATAGCGTTTGCAAATAAATCAGTAGAAGGATGTACTCTGTATATTGATCCGTTTGAACCATGTTCAAGATGTGCAGGAATAATCATACAACATGGTATTACTAGGATAGTGTCATATAAAAATAAGAATGATAGATGGGAAAATGATTTTTCAATATCTAGAAAACTTTTAACTGAGGCCGGATTAAAATTGGAATACTACGATGTACGGTGACTACGCTAAAAAAAATTCTACAAGGGAACAGTTGTCTGAATTAGTAGAGGAATGTGTCAGAACACATAACGAGATTGTACTTGTAGAACTTATATTTCAATTAGAACAAGACTACATAGATGTAGCAAGGTTAGGAACTATGGATGAATATATGTCTAATTGGACTCATGAAGATGTCTTAACGTATATGACTTTTAACACTTAATTGTTTTTTTAAATTTTTAAAGCTATAATAAATAAACCGAAAGGAGAAAATAATGTCAATTGAAGATATGGCTAAAGCGCATTTATCTAGTGTACAAAAAGCGATCATTGATTTGCAAACACAAAAAGATAATGTTGAAAACGAAATTGTTAAACTTACTGAATATCTAAAAGTTGGACTTCAAGAACTTGAATCTAATACTAAGGATACACCAGTTGTAAAAGAGTAATAGTGTTTTATTTTAATTAGGAGAAATGTATGACTACAACTGAATTTATTGATCGTTTGTATAACCTCTCTACTTCATATCATTGGACTGTTAATTCAGACAATAAAGTAGTAGCTAAAATTCAAAGCGGACCAAACCGAGGCTTGACTTTGAATCCTGTAACAGCTCTTGCTCATAAGTCCGGGTTTGGTGTTTATGATAACACAAGAGATGGAACAGAATACGCAGCAAGTCTAATTGGCCTACCAAGAACTACTGCAAGGAAAATTTACAGTGCCACACTTGGTACTAGTAATCGCGGTAATACGCAGGTAGTTCGTGGTAAAATTCGTTCAGCTTTGGAGGTATAATATGAATATCAACACTTGGTTAGGTTGCGGTAGATTAACAAAAGATGCCGATTTTAATGTGACTCAAAAAGGCACATCAATGGCAAAGTTTCGCATGGCTGTGAATGATCGCAGAAATGATGATACACTTTATTTAAATGTACTCTGTTTTGGAAAAATGGCAGAGGCTTTGAAAGATCACCTTACAAGAGGCAGATTAGTAGGTGTTCAGGGAAAGATCAAGGTAGATGATTATCAAGACAAGGATGGTAATCCAAGAAATTCTGTATGCGTAATGGCAGACGAAATTTCACTAGGACCATCTAGTCAGCAGAAAGAAACTGCTAATAATGAAAGTTGATCACTAAATAATCTGCAAAACTAGTAGCCCGACAAGGTAATACCTTTCGGGCTATTTTTTTATAAAGAATGTGTTGACTTGTGACGATAACAGTGTTATACTTCCAATAAAGGAAAAAAAACATGAATCCACAACCTAGTAACTTTCTCCCAAACATTGTAGTCATTATATTCATTGGAACTTGTCTTTACTACTTCTTAACATCTAAAAAGTCTATATCATTAGACAGTATTACAGTAGGATATGTAGAAAGAGACACAAGGCCGTTAAACATTGTTGTACATAATGACATAAAGACAAAGAATATAGACAACGAATTATTTCAAGAATGCGTGTCGGCTTTGCATAGTCTTGGGTATAACAAAAGGTCAGCAAAGAAATTAGCTGACAAAGTATTTGACAAACATGACGTAAAAAGTACTCAACAATTCATCAAATTATCTTTTGAGGAAGAGACATGAATAATTTAAAAGACATGAGAACATATCTAGTTGGAGCTATGGATAGAGTTCCAGATGGGGGTGCAGGTTGGAGGCAGGCTATTACACCTATGCTTTCAGAGCTTAACGTTAGAGTTTTAAACCCCTGTGACAAGCCTATAGAATCAGCAAAAGAAGGGCCAAACACTAGAACTATTATAGATTATTACAAAAAAACTGGTCAATTTAATAAAATACGTGAAGAGTATGGTCATATTAGAAATGCAGACTTGAGGTGCGTAGATGTATCTGATTTTGTCATAGCTAATATAGACATGAATGTTCACATGTGTGGATCATACGAAGAAATATCTACAGCTAACAGACAGAAAAAGCCAGTATTAGTATGGTGCGAACAGGGTAAGATGCTAGCACCTAACTGGCTATTCTTTATGTTGCCACACGAACACATATTTAGTTCTATGGATAAATTATTAGCTTACCTATATGACGTATCTAGATGTGAAGATACAAAAAAATTAAAACGATGGTTCTTTTTTAATAAAGGTATATAATGGATATTAATATAATTACTCCTATCAACCCGTTGGGCTATGGAGTTGCTGGATTAAATTTGCTAACAGCTTTGGCTAAAGATAATAGAGTTTGTTTATTCCCTATTGGTCAAGTGGAGATAGATCCATCTGTTGACAAAAAGATTTTGCAAGATGCTTATCAGAATTCATCAGAATTTGTTTATGACGCTCCATCTATAAAAATTTGGCATCAGAATGATATGGCACAATCTGTTGGTAAAGGTAGAAGAATTGGATTTCCCTTTTTTGAACTTAATAAGTTTACAAAATTAGAAATACATCATTTAAATTCTTTAGATACAATATTTGTTACATCTGATTGGTATAAACAAATAATTATGAATGAAACTAGTATCAGAGACGTTCAGGTGATACCATTGGGTGTTAACACTAAAATTTTTAAACCAAAAGAGCATAAATTTTCTGATAAAACCATATTCTTTAACTGTGGTAAATGGGAAATTAGAAAAGGGCATGACATACTACATGAATTATTTAATGATGCGTTTGAAAAAGATGATGATGTAGAACTTTGGGTAATGCCTCATAATCCTTTTATAACAGAAAATGAAGAAAAAGAATGGCATGATATGTATAAAAATACAAAATTAGGAGACAAGATTCGTTTTATTAATAGGGTAAAAACACATGAAGAAGTGTATAATATTATGTGCAATGTGGACTGTGGCATATTCCCGTCCAAAGCTGAAGGTTGGAACTTAGAGTTATTAGAAATGTTGGCTTGTGGAAAGCAAGTTATAACAACAAACTATTCTGCCCACACTGAATTCTGTAACAGCCAAAATTCTTTTTTAGTAAACATTGAAAAAAATGAAATAGCATACGATGGAAAGTGGTTCAATGGAAAAGTGGGCGAATGGGCTTGTATAGACAAAAGCGAAAAAGACCAATTTATTGAACACATGAGAAATGTTCATAATAACAAAAAGTTCAACCAAAGCGGAGTAGACACTGCACAAAAGTTTACGTGGCAACATTCCGCTAACAAGGTTGTGAAAGTATGTTCGATTTCTTAAAAAATAAACAATCAGAATCTACAGAAGAAACAGCAGAAGATGATGCAATAGCTTCAATAACGTATAAAATAGGAACAAATAATGTAGTATATATAGATGTTGGTGTAGAAGATTACGACATTGAGACTGTAGAGGCACTCTGTAGAATATTAGATGTACTATCAGAAGACTCTGCCTACATACAAACAATAGAAACTCTAAAAAAAGGATTTGAAGAAGTTAAAGCTAAAGACGCTCTAGATCTAATATATGAACATATAGGAAAACAGGTTTCTAAAAAAGTAGTTAATAATGTTAAAGAATATATGAAAGATCAACCGTGCATCAAACCGTCTCAGATGTTAAATCGTTAGGTAAAAAAATGAAAAAAACAATTGGGTGGCAAAAATACGAAGACATCATAGAACAAAATATTTCTTCTCCATTGATGAATAGCATCATGGAAAAATTTAACAACATAATTGATACACCTGAAAAAGAAGAAACAAGCTCTTGGGAATCCACCTATGAACAAGAAGAAGAAGAATATAAAACATCTAGTATGTTGCCAATATCTCAACAATTAATAGAAGATATATCTATGTTAAATAATTTTGAGTGTTGGATGGGGCATACAAATTTTGATATTACACCTGAAATCAGAGACGGGCTAGACAAAATCAAAGGGATTGAGTTATTAAAAATATGTAGTAGATACAGATTTTTTATAGGGATCGGAAAAATGTTTGTTTTCTCAGAAGTGAGAAAGGAAATTGAAGATACTTTTTTATAAACAGGAGTTTTGAATGGAAAATACTATTGACAGTAAAATTGAAAAAGCTTTGCACAATAAAGACATAACAAAGATCATGCATAAAGCATCTAAATCTTTTAGTAGTGTTTTAGATGTAGACGAGATTTATACTTGCCAAATAAATGCCTTGTGGAAATCTTTCAAGAATTTTAAACCAGATTTTGGAACAAAGTTTACAACATATTTATATAGCGGTGTTTATATAGAATGTTTAAAAGAATTAAAGTTTAAACAAAAAAGCAATCGTTGTAGTAAAAAATTGCATAATAATATATCTTCTACAAATGCTGACTTGCTTAAGATTGAGATTATGGATGAGGTGCTGAATCAAGAAGAATTTGATCTACTTCGTGACAAGATCTCTAATATGACAATTAATGAAATGTCGGCTAAAAGAGACTATAGCAGAGAAACAGTAAGAAAGAAACTTAAAAAAATATCTAATAGAATAAAAGATAAATTCAATTAGTGTATAAATAGGTAGGAAATAGGACTTGTTTTATAGGAAATGGACGTATTTTTAAACATCCATAAAATAGGAGACGATTATGCCTACTACTAATGCTCATTCGAGCGTAACCGTAAAGGTAAACGATGGTGGAACAGTTGTAAAAGCTGGAAATGTAACTTCTGATAGTTCAATAACTAAGGTTATTGGTGTAAATGAATTAAATACTGGCACGGACTATGGTTCAAAAGTCGTGGCAAAAGCTAATTCAGACGCTGATAAAGCTGGTGTACAAGCTGCTAATTCAAGTGGAGCTGGTGGTCTAGCTTATTTTCCTACCGCCGAAGAGAGAAATTTTCTACTCAGAGGAGCAGGAGATACTTCAGGTAAGATAAATAATAGCACAGATGACGCAATTTCCTCGCCTGCTTCAGAAGTGGCTCTTAGACAAGTTAATGATGTACACAGTGTTGTAAAAGCCACTCAGGTCGGCAGATACAGTGATACAGAGTTTAATGTTCTTGCTACTCCTGCTGGTCTTGGTACTGGTAGAACTAGAGGTACAAGCGCAGGAGCAGCTGCTAATTATCAACAAGTAACTTCAGCAGGTAGTGCCGCTACTGATGATGCTGCGTCACCAACAAGGGGAGTCCCCGGTGAGCTTACATTTATGTTTGGTGCTAAGAATCCAACCAATGCAACAGATTCAACTGATGTTGATTACAAAGCAAGAGATTCTTTTGAAGCTTAATTTTAACTGTTCTAGCACAATGGAACATACCCCTCTTAATTGGGGGGTGTGTTCTTTTTCACAAAACAACATGAGGCATCAACGTGGATATCCATCCAGAATTATTAGCAATAATAGTAAGTGGTATAGGAGGGGTTACAGGGCTTTTAGCAATATTTTATAGAAAATTTATTAAGCCTATAATCAAGTTATGTAAAAATCAAGATTTTTTCAAGGAATCAGTAGAAGAAATAAGAAAAGAATTACAAACAAATGGTGGAAGTAGTTTAAAAGATGCTATTATAGATATGAAGGATACCGTAAACAGAATAGATAGAAGACAGAAAATAATAGAACAAAGAACAAAAGCAGCATTACACTATAGTAATGAAGCTTTGTTTGAAACAGATATGGCAGGTAGATTAGTCTGGAGCAATGCTCATTTTTGTAAATACGTAAAAGATAATCCAAACGACATATCAGGATTTGATTGGTTAGCTACAATCAAAGAAGACGAAAGAAATGAATTATTAAAAGAATTTCTATCATGTATAAAGATGAATAGAAAATTTAGTAAATTAACTGAGACACAAGATGGAAAAGAAATAAGGATGTTAGGTTATCCCTATAAGATAACCGACGAGGAGCATGGTGGCTTTTTAGTTAGTATTATACCTAAAGAAGAAGAGGCTTAAAATGGCAGACGAAAAGAAATCGGCAGCATTTACTTTAAATGTAGCAGACACAGTAGAAATTGCTAAGAATACCGCACTGGTTGCATTAGCTGCTGGATTAACTTATTTTGGTGAAAATATGGCTGATCTAGACCTTGGTAATATGGGAGTTATGTTAGTTCCAATCGCAGCGGTAGTAATTAATACTGTTGTTAGGTGGGCAAAGAATAACGTACCGGAGTAAATAAAATGTTTAGAAATCCGCGAGATTTATTTCAAGCCTACACAGATGGGTTTGTTGGTTCATGGTGCGATCCCGAAGATACTGATAAATTGTTAGGAGAGTTGCCACATCCATTATTTGGAGTAGCGGCTTTTGATTTATATAGCAGCGGTGAAGGAAAAACAGCTTTGCTTTATAAGTCTGTTCAAAAATTTGATCCAACTTTTGGACCGCATGAAAGGCAAACTACTGGAGATTGTGTTTCACATTCTACCAGAAATGCCGTTGATGTTACTAGGTGTCACGAAATTATTGGTGGTCAACCAGAAACTTTTGAAGCAAGGGGTGCGACAGAGGCCATTTATGGTTCTCGCGGTCATGGTGGGCAAGGAATGTCATGCTCTGTCGCCGCCCGCTTTGTTCACCAAAATGGTGGAATCTTGTTAAGAAAAGATTATGACTTTGTAGATTTATCAAAATATAAAAGTTCTACAGGCACAAGATGGGGCAGATCTGGTGTTCCCAAAGAAGTTAAATCCGAAGGCAAAAAACATCAAGTAAAAACTATTAGCATGGTCAAATCTGTGTCAGAAGCTAGAGATGCTATAGCTAATGGGTATGCCTTAAGTGTCTGTAGTAATTATGGATTTTCGTCCAAGCGTAGTGAACACGGAGTAGCTCGCAGAAGCGGGTCTTGGAACCACGCAATGTCATGGACGGCGATGGACGATAGTAGAGAGATATATGACGAGACTTTATTTTTAGTACAAAATAGCTGGGGAGCATTTAATAGCGGCCCTAAGCGGTTTGAGCAACCAGATGGTTCATTTTGGATTCGTGAAAGAGATGCTTCTGGTATGTTAAATCAAAACGGAGCATGGGCATTTAGTGATGTAGATGGTTTTCCCCCTAGAAAAGTCGATTGGACTATAGATGAGGTGTTTTAGTGGCTGCTTCATATAAACATATACAGTACCGCAGAGGTACACAAAAAGATTTTGACAACGTTAACCCTAAGCTTAAAGCTGGTGAAGCTGCATTTGCAACTGATACCAATGTCTTGAAGGTTGGAGATGGAGTTACTAGGTGGAGAAATCTTCCAGAATTTATATCTTCTAAAAAATTTAAATCTGAAAAAATAGTATTTGATCTTCCATCAATATCTTCTGGTAATTATCACTCTCAAGTTTTAAGTTTTCCTGACTTAAAGACAAATGATGAATATTTTATAAGCGTTTCTCCTAAATCTGATATTAGTTCAACATTAAATGTAGAACAAGCTTTTCATAGTGGCGACAATCAAATAACTGTTAAGTTTTTGGCTACTGCAAATCAATCTCCAGTAACAGATTTTACACTATACGCCATAGCTTACAAGGTTGTCCAAGGCGAGGAAGTTACTACGACTACTGCCGAACCCGAAGTACTTTCAGGAGATGTATATGCTTGGGGTAACAACCAGTTTGGAAATCTTGGTCTAAACGATAGAGATGATAAATATACTCCAGTAAAAACAGATCTTACTGGAATCAGAGAAGTATCTGCTGGAGATTACCACACAGCAATTATAGACAGTGATTATAATATGTTAACTGCTGGTTATAATTATTATGGTCAATTAGGTTTAGGAAATGCAGGGATTTCAAATAATAAAAAGGTCTTTACAAAAGTTACGGAATTGCACGAAGAAGATCCAAATTCTAACAACACTATTAAAAAAGAAGATAATCCTACATTTAAAAAAGTAAGTGCTGGTTCAAGCACAACACTAGCTGTTCATAAAGATGGTTATTTATGTGTCGCAGGGTCTAATCAATACGGATCTCTTGGTTTAGGTCATATAGACCAAAGAAATAATTTCGTCGCACACAGAACTGGCAGTCACGAACTAATTCAATTTGATTATTTTAATGGAATTGAAGTATCTATAATAGATAACAAATATGCCTTTCCTTCATTAACTGGAAGCTATGACTCTTATAAATTTATAGCTAACAGGCACGGTGAACACAGAATATTAAATGTTCCATCTGGGCATTCTTTTGCTCTAATAAATAACGGGATAGAAAATCAAATAGCTTACAGTGGAGATTATCTAGTTGACACATTGACAATACAAGGAAATGAATATCCTTTTTACAGTGGCGATATACTTATAGAAGTTAACGGGGATTATGGTTCTGTCACTGCTCACTCACTAAGGCATGGCTTTGCTGGTAGTAGCAATGATGGAAAGCTTACATTTAATTATAGTGACACGGATATAGATTGGACTGACATTAGCACTGGAGGACAACATGGTTTAGCGGTTAAGAATAATAGAGCTTATAGTTTTGGAAATAACACATTTGGTCAACTGGGTAGGAGTATTTCTGTCTCTTCACCTAAAGAAAGACCAAACCCAGTTTCTCTTAATAATACAGCACTAAATGTATCAATTTTAGGGGGTTTAGGCTTAATAAATTGGAGCAATTCGACAAGATTTTCCAATCAAATTATTCCTACTAATATATCTAAAGTATCTGCTGGAAGTTACCATTCTATGTTTTTAACGAATGATGGAAAAGTTTTCACCTGTGGAAAAAATGATGATGGTCAATTAGGACAAAACGACACAACGGATAGAAATAGACCTACAATTATTTCAGCTACTTCTAGCAACTTGTCAGACACTAAAAATCCTGTAACAATGCCAACTGATAGTTATGGGAGAATTTTTAATAATGGTACTGGATACAGTTATGCGTTCAGAGAACTCGCCAATGAAAGCGTAACAGTACTTAAAAACACTGTAGATGATGTATATTTATTATCTGTTGGTACGTACACTATACTAGGTGTAGAGGAAAATGCACCTTTTACGTTACTTAACAACGGTAAAGAAGATTTAATCGCTATTAGTGGTGATCAAATAAAATATAACGATCAAGTAGTTACTGGATCAGCTAATGATGGAACCTATGATTTCTATTACGGGGATGTAACAATTGAAGTTAAAGAAGATTTTGGAAGCATCAGTCTTTATAACCAACACGTTGACTCTAACAATTCATTACTTGAAGATAAATTTTACTTTAATAATAGATTTAATAATGAAGTATTTGTAGACATAAGTGCTGGTAATAATTATTCATTGTTTAAAACTAATGATGGGAACATTTATGCCTGTGGAGAAAATTCCAATGGACAACTTGGAGTAGGTAATAAGAAAAACCAGCTAGGCTTAGTAAAAGTAGAAGGAAGTTGGGAGGAAATGAGCGCAGGTGCTAACCATTCTGTGTTAGTAGACGAATATAAAAATCTTTGGACAACTGGCGATAACGAAAGAGGACAGCTAGGCACAAACGATGTTATAGATAGAAACAAACCATCGTTAATCAATGATAATATTAATTGGACTAAACCAGCTGCTGGTGGTTCCCATTCTCTTGCTGCTGTATTCTCATTCTTTCCCATTGCCCCAACTAGTATTGTTGCAAAAAATGCAGACACATCTGAAGTTGCTGGCAACAATGAAATAGAGATTACATGGGTCAATAATAGTTCTTTTGTAGATGGCGTAACACATTACATATTAGAATATTCTTCTGACGGAGAAACAACTTATAATGACATACCTTTAAGCTCATCGTTTGATCCTGCAAAAACAATACTTAAAACATTTGACCCAAATCTTTCTTTAGTATTTAGAGTTAAAGCCGTTAATAGAAATGGTGAAAGTGATTACAGCCCTGTTAGTAATGTAGTTTCAGCTGTGGCTTTGGTTGATCCTAATTATTGCAACACAATATTCTTGGGGCATTTTAATGGAGATATAGAACAAGCTGCCGATAGAGATGATTTCTTTAAAGATTGGTCGTATTACAATCATGATATAACTATTCCTGATAGCGTAAATACAAACGCAAATACCAGCTTGGCTGGCTTATTAAACGTATCGGTCACAAAGGTTGACGCTGATGACGGTAAATTTGGAAGTGCTTTAGATCCAAGGAGTCCACACTTTGTACAATACGAATTAGGTCAAGACGTTGTGTTTAGCGGCGATTATACCATAGAATTTTTCTATAGACCTAACACTACAGCTAATAACCAAAAGATATTAGAACTAGCATATTTAGATAACACCTCTGGCACTGAAAAAGATTTAGTTGTATACACACAAAGCAAAGATACTGGAGATTTCCTATCCTACGGCATTAAACCATCAATGACAATGGGATTACAGGGAATGCGAGAAGGATCAAGTAATATAACCAGTGAGACGTTAGAGTTGATTAGTGGAGGTGTACCAAATCCAGAAAATCCAAATTCATCAATACTCTTTGCTGACGCAGAAATATATCACCACATAGTAATAGAACGAAATGGTGTTAATACTAATATGTATATTGATGGAATTCAAAGGGGTGGCACGTTTGCAGAAAACGAACCAGTAGCAATACACAGTGGAGTTCCTGACACTCAAATTAAACTAGAGAGTGGAAATATAGACGAAGTTAGAATAAGCGATATAGCTAGGTATGGTGGAGAGTTTGATCCAATCAAGAGATCTTTTGGAGAAGGTGACGCTGATGCCTGCACGACTACAACCACCACTTTAG